>Ga0257122_1000253_pt1 | contig 53675 bp, 41 predicted proteins | sample SI106_120metaG_FD_190146 | JGI IMG/M metagenome (GOLD analysis project Ga0257122, IMG submission 190146) | Marine microbial communities from Saanich Inlet, British Columbia, Canada - SI106_120 | ecosystem: Environmental > Aquatic > Marine > Inlet | place: Canada: British Columbia | collected... | reverse complement strand
CAACCATCCATCAAGGCAAAAAATTATCATATAATAATATTATGGACGCCGATGGCGCCTTGGCATGTGTGAGAGAATTTGATAAAACCGCCTGTGTGGTGGTGAAACATTCCAATCCATGTGGTGTTGCCATTGGTGACGATTTATTGGACGTTTACAATCGCGCTTTTAATGCGGATTCTCTTTCTGCGTTTGGCGGTATCATTGCTTTCAATCGAACTTGCACAAAGGACGTGGCGATCGAAATCAACAAAGTATTTGTAGAAATTATATTGGCGCCGGACTTTGAACCGGAAGCGCTAGAAATATTCAAAAAGAAAAAGAATTTACGTGTTTTGGAAATTGGTGAATTTGGTAAGCGCTCACCAAAACTTGAAGTGCGAAATGTGGATGGCGGATTGTTGGTCCAAGACACAGACCTAAAAACATTAACACACGAGCACCTAAACACTGTGACAAAAACGCAACCTTCGGAACAAGATTTAGATACGGCATTATTCGCTTGGAAGGTTTTGCGTCATGCAAAATCAAATGGCATTTTGATTGCGAAAGACAATACCACGGTCGGGCTTGGCGCCGGACAAGTGAGTCGCGTGGATGCCGTCCACATGGCGTTGCGAAAAGGTGGTGACACTCTAAAAGGTGGTGTCTTGGCGTCGGATGCGTTTTTCCCATTTCGAGATAGTATTGACGCCATCAAAGATTCGGGAATCAAAGTGGTGGTGCAACCTGGCGGATCTATCCGCGACCAGGAAGTGATTGACGCTTGCGATGAATACGACATTGCCATGATTTTCACTGGAACGCGGTGCTTTAAACATTAATTTCTTTTAAGTTCTGTGTATTAAAAGTGTTCCCGCACGATTATGCCCATGAACACATGAACACTCTACGCTTGAACACTCGATTTTAATTCTTGTTGCTTATAGTTGCCGTTCTCCCCTAGATTTCTGGAATCTTACCAGAAGGGGGTTTACAAAATGATAAAATGCATAATTATGTTTTTATTTATTGGGTTTGCCTATGGGCAAACTGATTTGGATAAATTAGTTTTGAAAGAGGGCACTACATACTTTGGAGAATATTCAAAAACCGAAGGAAAGACCGTGTTTTTTAAACCACAAGGTGCATTCGGCTTTCAACCCATTCCTGTTAAGCGAGTTAAGAAATTAGAATTAAAAGATGGGCGAGTCGTGGTTCTTGATAGCAAAGTAAAAAATTTAAGTCTTGAAGAATATCAAAAATTAAGTACTAAAGAAAAAGCAATTTATGATGCGAATTTAGTCAATATGTGGCGGTGGGCTTTTTACGCGCCATTAGGTGGTGGTGTTTCTGTAGGTGCTTCACTGTTTCTTGAAAAAACTGATATGTTTGAAGTTATACCCCTGCCAATTATTTACCTTGGCTCTATAGGAGCTAGCGTGGTGGCTCCATACTTTCTCTTAAATAGAAAGACGGATTTCAGTTATCCCGAAGCCATAACACATGGTTATGATAGAACAAACTATAAAAAGGTTTATGCCAAAACTATTGTTAAAAGGAAAGTTAAATATATTGTTGTCCCTCCTGTTATTATAGGCGGTCTAGGCTTTTTAGTTTTCATGCAAGCGATGAAAGGCTTTAGCATGGGAGATGGTGGCGGTGATTGGGGAATGGGTGGCTATAGTGGCGGTTCTGGTTACCCTTGATGAGGAGCGCTTGAGCTGAATACGGCATAGCTATGATTTTCACTGGAACGCGGTGCTTTAAACATTAAAAAATTGTGCCCCGGCATTTTACCCGACAGTTTGTTGGGTGTGCCTTGTCCGCGGGCTCCATGATTTAAGCATTAAATTTTTTACAATTTAGCCTTAATTTTCTCATCTAAATTTGGAGATGTAAGCTAGGATTCATTTAGACGCCACCATTCATTCATGAAAAAAGATACAATAATTATATTGTTAAAAACCGCTGGTGTGTTAGGTGCGCTATTTATGTTTCTTGTTGGAATAAAAGGTATGTCATCTGCAATAAAGCACATGGGCGCCGATGTTGCGGATTCAATATTTACAACCACAGGTGATCCTTTGGTTGCTTTATTTATTGGTGTTTTTGCCACTGTTCTATTTCAAAGTTCATCCACAACTACATCTCTTATTGTAGGCATGGTAAGTAGTGGTGCTCTTGGATTAACAGGTGCAATTCCTATGATTATGGGTGCAAATATTGGCACCACCGTAACCAATACAATTGTTTCCATGGGACACATTAATCGCGGCAATGAATTCAAACGTGCGTTTGCTGCTTCCACTGTTCATGATTTTTTTAATATTCTCGCTGTTATTATTCTATTTCCCTTAGAAATGCTATTCCACGGCATTCAGCGTAGCTCCGAATGGGTTGCAAGTTTGATTTTTGGCAAAATTGATAATGTGGATGTATTACAAGCAAAATCCCCGATCAAAGCGGCAGTGAAATCTGGGGCAAAGTTTATTGAACAATTCTCTTTTGATAATGATATAGTTTATCTCATTTTAAGTGTGCTGGTTACTTTTATGATGTTGTATGCCTTGGTAAAATTGCTTCGTAGCCTTGTGCTAGAAAAGATAGAAGTGTTTTTTGATCAATATATTTTCAAGACCGTTTTGCGCGCCATTGGATTTGGAATTATACTTACCATTATGGTTCAAAGCTCTTCTATTACTACGTCTTTAATTGTGCCTCTCGCTGGAGCGGGTGTTTTATCTCTACGGCAAATATTTCCATTTACGCTTGGAGCAAATATCGGCACAACGGTGACAGCATTATTGGCGGCTTTGACGGGAACCGTCTCTGCGCTTATTGCTGCCATTAGTCATTTACTGTTTAATATATTTGGGATTTTAATTATTTATGGAACTCCACCATTGCGCGCCATCCCATTAAAATTGGCGGAGATGATTGCTGAATATTCCGTAAAAAACAAACTTTTCCCCATTGCATACTTATTGATTGTGTTTGTTGCCATTCCATTAATCATAATTTTATTAGGCGGACAAACCGCTTAATAACAAAAAAAGAGAGAAAACCTATGTCAGTTTTTAAAGATATTGTTAAGCTTTGGAGTTCTGATGATCTCCTGTCTCAAGCGTGGGATGATTCCTATAAAATGATGGTTTTATCCAATGAAATTTTCACCCAAGCCATAAAATATCTTAGGGAAGGAGAAAATAAAGACACCATCCTTGCACTTAAAAAACGAGATACGGAGATTAATCTTTTCCAAAAAGATGTTCGGAGAAAAGTAGTAACCCATTTCGCTGTTTCTCAAGATATTGATGATTTACCCAATGGGCTTGTGCTTCTAAATATGGTTATTGATGTGGAGCGGGTTGGTGACTATACCAAGAATATTCTTGATCTTGCTCTCAATCACCCTAACACCATTAAATCTGAAGATTTATCCAAGGATCTGCATCGGGTTGAGCAAGAGGTTATTTCAAGATTTAGCAAAACACTTGAAGCAATTCATACTCAAGATGAAGAGGTGGCTCGCTCGCTAATGGTTTCTTATAAAGAAAATTTGACAAGCATATCTGATGCAATTGTGAACGGCTGTATTTCCGGTGAAATTACACAAGGAGACGAATCAAAAACTGTAGCTTTAGCCCTTTATGCCCGCTATTTAAAACGTATCGGTGCCCACTTAAAAAACATTACAAGCATTTTAGTTAATCCGTTTGATGCGGTGGGGTATGTTCTTGAATCCAATTCTTAAGTGCCTGCGTGTCGGCAGATAGGCAACTCAATAACAGCTTGTAAAAGAAGCAAAGTTCGGGTATTCCATGTTTTTGGTCAAGTTATCTTTCAAATTTGCTGCCGTTTTTATTTCTTATGGTGTGATAACTTTTTGGTAATATTTTTTCTTCAACCAAAACGAAACTCGAACTAGTAAAATCAATGCAGGAACTTCAACTAATGGGCCAATTACGCCTGCAAATGCTTGTCCTGAGTTTAAACCGAAAACTGCAATTGCAACTGCAATCGCCAATTCAAAATTATTTCCTGCGGCTGTAAATGCAACTGCGGCTGTTTTATCATATTCTGCTCCCACTGCTTTGGTAAAGAAAAATCCAATGATAAACATTAATGTAAAATATATAAGTAAAGGAACCGCAATAATCAGAACATCCATTGGGATTTCAACGATTAGTTCTCCCTTCAACGAGAACATAACCACAATTGTAAATAAAAGTGCAATTAAGGTCATTGGCGAAATTGTTGGAATGAATTTCTTTGTGTACCATTCATCGCCTTTTAATTTCACTAAAATTAATCGGCTTAAGATTCCCATTACAAATGGAATACCCAAATAAATAGCAACACTTTCTGCAATCGTTCCGATTGAAATATCTACGATGGCACCTTCAAATCCAAAATAGGGCGGAAGAACCGTGATAAAAATCCAAGCATAAAAACTATAGAAAAAAACTTGAAAAATACTGTTTAGAGCCACCAAACCTGCACCATATTCACTACTACCTTCTGCAAGGTCGTTCCAAACTAAAACCATTGCAATACAACGCGCCAAACCAATTAAAATCAGCCCAACCATATATTCTGGGTAATCACGTAAAAATGTGATCGCCAAAACAAACATTAAAACAGGACCGATTATCCAGTTGAGGATAAGTGAAATAGAAAGGATTTTTGTGTTTCTAAATACTTTTGGTAAGAGCGAATAATTTACCTTTGCCAAAGGCGGATACATCATTAATATTAAACCAATTGCAATGGGCATATTAGTTGTTCCGCTATTGAATGAGTTTATAATATTAGGAAAAGTTGGAATAAAATATCCAAGCCCTACTCCAATTGCCATTGCAACAAAAATCCAAAGCGTTAGATTTTTATCAAGAAAACTTAATTTTTTATTAGATGCCATATTTAAAATCCTAGATTCAAGTAGTAAATGCCCGCCTGAGGCAGACAGGCAACCGTTAATTTCATGTCAAAAAATACTTCATTGGGTGTTTTGAATCCAAACCTTTTTCTTGGAAACAAGCGAATTTTTCTCTACAGAACCAGCTTGAATGAAAGATCTTTTAGTTGCCCCACTTGACGGTTTATTGTGTTTTGTATTGCTTTGGGCTATGGATTAAAATTTAAACTGAAAATTCACAACAATTGAATTTTCTGCGTCGCCACCTTCTGGTGTTTTCATCCTAAATGTGGGCGCAATGTTTAATCCTTTTTCTGCTTTATATAACACGCCTACAACAATGTATTGCTCTCCGCCTCCACTAAAATCGGTATTTTCATCATATTGATCAAATCGACCTAATACCGAGACTTTTTCTGAAAGGACAGCCGTTCCATAAGCGGAGATAATTTGTGAATTTTTGCCCAGAGTTCCTTTTTTATCAAACTCAAATCCTATACGAATTTTATTTCCTGAATACCCGCCAAACAATCCTAAAACGCCTGTATTTTCTATAGATATCATCGTGGAATCTTCAGGCATTGTTGTATTGGGGTCATTATCAAAATCACCAATAATATCTTGATCATAAGGCTCATAAGAAAAACTCGCACCAAGATTGAATCCTTCTTTCTTGTTTAATTGAGATTCACCATATACAGCATGGAGAGATATTTTTTTATGTGAATCTGATTCTATCTTTTTATAGCCACCACCATTGGTGATTAAGGCACTTGTAGATAGAGAACCAAAAGATTTTGTAAGCCCGAGTCCAATATCTGCAGATGCTGAAAACTTATATGTATCCATTGGCATGGTTTGAATAAATCGGTGCCCCCAAGTATCTTCCATGGTTTTAAACATGTTTACACCTTGCATTCCCATCGTGATATTGCCAAGGTTTGTTTTCCATTTTAGCATTGCAACTTTCAAAAAAGCTGTATGTGCGCTTCCGCTTTCATTTTTCCCAATATCATAAGTCATTTTGTAGGAAAGATTCTCATTCACAGAATTCCCATAACTTAAATATGCGCGCTTTAGATTGAAGGCGTTTATGCCATTTTCGCTTAAATCGCTTGTATGGTCAAAAAATATTTTTCCGCTTGTTTGCCCACTTGCAAAAAGGCTTCCAGCTAACAAAAGAGTTAAGCTCATAAGTGTGTTTATTGTTTTCATGAGGTGTTATCCTTTTTTTAAATGATCTAAGTGAAATAAAATGTTTCTTAATTTTGTTTTTTGCATATTGAAAACTACATAAGAAATATCAAAAATTATCTTAGAAACAATTTTAATGAATATGCGTGTAGCGTAAAATTGGGTGATGAAATCTAAAAACAATCAAACGTTTTGCCTCTAAACTAATGAACCGTAGCGGACAATTATATATTTTGTCAATTCTCTTTGTCGTTGTTATGATTATGGTGGCGACCTACGAAAAGGCAATTGATATATCAATTGATTCACAGTTTCTACCAGTGTCTTCATCCTTTTTTTCAGAAAAACCCATCAGATATTTTGGGGTTGTGTCTCGTTATTCTCCTCGTGAAATTTATGAAGGCTATCAACCAATTATGGATTATTTAAGCCAAAATACTTCCTTTTATTTTGAACTTAAGCTCTGTGACTCTTATTTAGGAACAGCGACGCAGCTGGGGGAAGGAGATGTGTCTGTCGCCGCACTTGGAAGTCTAATTTATATAAGCAAAAAAAATACCTTAGCCTTGGATGTTATTTTACAACCCCTAAATAAAAGCGGTAAAAGCACAAATCGAATCATGTTTGTTACTCAAAATAATATGGAATTAAACTCCTTAGAGGATCTTCGGGGAAAACGCATTGTGCTTCCATCAAAAGAATCCTTAACGGGTCATTGGGCACCTATATATATTCAGGAAAAAACAGGCTTAGTGCAAGATGACTTTGAAATTGTACATTATGCGTCACACCATACGACAGTTGCTGAATTGGTATTACAAAACAAATTCGATGTTGGCGTTATCAAAGAACCGGTTGCAGAAATGGCAAAAGAAAAGGGTTTGAAAGTTTTTCATATTGCTCCTCCCCTTCCTACAAGTCCAATCGTCATTTCAAGCAAAACAGATTTGCAACTGAAAGATGAAATAATAGCAGCATTTACTTCTATCGATGTAAATCAATCCGGTATGATTAAAATATTAGAAAACTGGGATGAAGAATTCTCTCATGGCTTTCAAAAAGCTATTGATGAAGATTACAATATCACAATCTCTGTTTTAAATGCCATTAAAAAGGCACAAAATTGATTTTACCTAATTCATTAAAGGGACGTCTTTTTATTGTATTTGGATCATTGTTAATTGCGATTTTATCTTTTATTTCTTTACTCGTTTTTCAAGAAATAAAGGGGCTTGTCCTTGATAAAAATATGGAAACCGTTCAACAAATTGCCCATACAGGAACTATCCCATTGGTAGACGCAATGTTAAATCAATCCATGGGGAAAACCCTTCCCATTGGATATTTGAATCGAACACTAAAAAAACTAAGAAAGGAGTCAGATAAAAAAATCTACTACGCTATTTTTGTAAATCAAGCTATGGATTTGGTTTTTGCAGATAATTCAGATGTCGATTGGCCCCCTATTCCCGATTTGCTCCAATTTCATCAAGCTTTATCCAAACAAAATGGGAATTGGGTAGCAGAAGTGATTGAACCTGTTTCTATATCTACAAAAACGTGGGGTTATCTTATCTTGGGATTTGAAGCAAATTCAGTTCAAGCGGAAGTAAAACAGATTTTGTTTATGATTTATTGGGTTGTGGGGTTTATTATTATTGTAATGCTGTTTGTGGTCAATGGGATTTCGGAATATTTAACCCGCCGATTAAACCAACTCGGTAATGCAGTAAAACAGTTTAATTTATATCCAAGCGATGAAAGTCTCCCAGAAGGTGATGATGAAATTGGACAACTAGCGACAAATTTTGAACATCTTCGGCGTCGCCTTATTCAGTCAGGACAGAAAATAAAAGAATCTGAGAGGAATGTCTTTCATGCAGAAAAATTAGCTTCCATTGGTCGCTTAGCCGCTGGCATGGCTCATGAAATAAATAATCCCCTAACTGGAATTCGATACTCCATTAATAACATATTAGAAGATGAGTTGGAAGAAAAAGAACGAAATGACTATTTGCGACTTATAGATGATGCCTTGAAAAATATCGAATCTGTTATTGCTAAATTACTGGGGTTTTCTCGTCGAAAAGGTGACTATAAATCAAAGGTGTCATTCAATGATGCGCTTTTAACTGTCCAAAAGCTTTTAGATTATTCCATTAAATCTAAGGAAATCGAAATTGTAACAAATTTCCAACCCGATCTTCCTGAGATACATTGTAGCGCTCATTTATTAGATGAGCTATCAATGAACTTAATTATGAATGCCATTGACGCATCTGAGATTGGTGGAAAAATTGTTTGCTCCACTTCTTTTGAAAAAAACAGAATTCAATTTTCTGTAGAAGATTGGGGGCACGGAATTCGACAAAAAGATATATCAAAAGTATATGATCCGTTTTTCACCACCAAGGAAGTTGGAAAAGGAACGGGGCTTGGCTTGTACGTTGTGCAAGAAATTGTTCTGGGGCTTGGTGGGGAAATAAAGCTTTCTACTCAAATAGATTCTGGCGCTAAATTCACGATTCACTTACCCACAGGATCACAATGAAAATATTATTAATTGAAGATGAAAAAATTCTTCGTATCTCTTTATCTAAAACACTCCAAAGAGCCGGATATGCTGTATATCCTTGCGATGATGGTGGAAAAGCAATATCTATATTAGGGAAAGAAATATTTGATCTTGTGCTAACAGACATTCGCTTGCCGGGAAAAAGTGGACTTGATATTTTGAAGCACATCCAAAAAAAACACCCAAATATAAAAGTAATTATGATGACAGCGTTTGGTTCTGTAGAATCGGCGGTGGGTGCATTAAAAATGGGGGCAAGTGATTATTTGACTAAGCCTTTTTCCCAAGAAGAATTGCTTCATAAATTGGCTACCATTCGAGATTATCAATTCATTGAAAAAGAAAATATTGAACTGAAACAAAAACTGAATCTCTCAAAAAAAATTATTGGTAATTCTCCTCCTTTCCTCAATTTGATTGAAAAGGTAAGCCTAACAGCATCAAGCGATCATTCTATTTTAATAGAGGGAGAAAGTGGAACGGGAAAAGAGCTCATTGTGGATTTAATTCATGAAATGAGCGATCGTTCAAAACAGCCTTTAATAAAGGTTAATTGCGCTGCACTATCTGAGTCTTTATTTGAAAGTGAATTATTTGGGCATGAAAAGGGTGCTTTTACGGGCGCTTTAAAGCAAAATATTGGGCGTTTTGAACGCGCAAATGGAGGAACGTTATTTATTGACGATATTGATGATTTGCCCATGTCGTTGCAGGTAAAACTTCTTCGCGTTATTCAAGAAAATGAAATCGAGCGCGTTGGAGGAGATAAAACTATTTCTATTGATGTTCGAATTCTCGCTGCAACAAAAGTGAATCTTCAAAAAAAGATGGAGGATGGCGCTTTTCGGGATGACCTTTTTTATCGATTAAATGTGGTTCATCTACCTGTTCCTTCCCTTAGAGATAGACCAAATGACATTCCGCTTCTTGCTGCGCACTTTATTGGAAAGCATGGCTCCGGGCATCATATTACGCCAGCTGTAATGAATTTGCTTCAAAGCTATCCTTGGCCTGGAAATGTGCGTGAATTGGAAAACGCCGTTATCCAAATGATTGCTCTTTCACAAGGAGATACTTTGGTTGCTAGTCTTTTGCCAAAATATTTACAAGAACAAAAAAACCACAAGCCAAATCCTATTGACTCTTCTTTAAGTCAAACTATTTCTTCGTCAGAAAAAACACTTATAAAAGAAGCCTTAGAAAAATGTAAGTGGCGACAAACAGATGCAGCAAAACTGCTAAATCTTCCAAGAACAACCCTTAGGTCTAAAATGAAAAAATATGGCCTAGTTAATAATTAGGCGTATTTTCGTCTATAAGGCGATATTTTGTCGCAACTTTATTGACTTTTTTGGTTCGACCCTCAACGACAACTTACGGCACACTCCTTGCCTACACGTTGTTTAATGAACGCTTATGTTTTACCATCTTAAACTCTTACCAACAATATTCTAACTAAACATACAAAGGACTCCTTATGTCTAAAGAAAAAATGAAAGTCGGCGAAATATCAAAACCGAGATTTGAATTTAGAAGCTTCGGTCAGGATTTTATTGATCAAGCAGAGCGAATGGCGAGATTGTCTGTTCCTATTCCAGAAAAACTTTGGGTTCGTCATTCCCCAGAAATCTACATCATGTCTCGCACAAATGATGAAAACAATACAAAAATCCGTGATGGGAAAATGGATATCAAAACCTATGTTCAAACCGTAGATGGCCTTGAGCAGTGGAATCCGTTGACGAAAACCGAATTTCCTGTATCTGTCGATTTTTTGAAAAGTGATATTTTCCCTGCCTTTCAGGTTGAAATGCCGACATTCGAAAAAGATGAGTACTCCCATGATGAATTTTTAGCTATGGTTAAAGCTCACCCAGACTTACAATCGGTTAGTGTGGTAAAAGAACGTTATGGGTATATGGTAAATGATACCATTTGTGAGGTTGGATATGTATTGGTCAATGGTGCGACAATTATGTCCATCAATTCTGAATCAACAGAATTAGATGATATTAAAAAAACGATGACGGACGTTGGGCTTGATGGTGTTGAAAATATTAATTATCTCCAAGCAATCAAGCGTGTCATTGGATGGATTGATAAGCCATTAGCAAATTAAACCGAAAATAAAGGAATTATCATGGCAAATGAAATAGAAAGAAAATTTTTAATCAAATCGCTACCAGAAGATATGAGTGGAACCACCATGCGTCAAGGATACCTACAGCCTGAAAAAGAACGGGCGGTCCGCATTCGCACGGTTGAAAAAGATGGATCAAAAAAAGGTGTATTAACTATAAAGGGGATGGGAAGTGCAAGTGGCATGAGCCGTTACGAATTTGAAACTGAGATTCCTGTAGAAGACGCAGACCACCTTTTGTCGTTATGTAACCAGCCGTTAATCGAAAAAACTCGATATAAAATTGATGTTGATAATTTAACGTGGGAAGTGGACGAGTTTCATGGTGTAAATGACGGACTTGTTGTTGCAGAAGTTGAATTGGAAAGCGAAGAACAAACTTTTGACAAACCTAGTTTTGTTGGAGAAGAGGTAACAGGACAAACTAAGTATTACAATATGATGTTACTGAAAAATCCATACACAACATGGTAATCCATCGAGTGATGACAACAATAATCGTGTTCATGATATCGCTTTGGCGAATCTTTTTTGTGGGTAATTTTTATTTTCTTTCGTTTTTTCTCAACAGCCACACCCCATCCTACGTGAGTGGGGTTATAATGGTAAGAAAATGAAGATTACAACTCCCTGTTGTCTGGTTTAATATAAAGACTATCTGATTACTCATATTTTAAAAACCGATTAATATGACTCCAAAATTCAGAAAAGTTTTTTCTTTTTTCAATCATCGCTTTCTAATTCTGTTGATATTCAGTTTTGGTCTCTTGTTAGCTGAGTTTCCATCCAAGCCTATTAAGGTTGTGGTTTATACTGGTCCTGGGGGACTTATCGATATAACAGCGCGGAAATTCACCGCCATAGCAAATAAATATGTAGATGCTACGTTTGTTGTCGAGAATAAACCGGGTGCCGGGGGGATAGTGGCTTTAAAAAAAGTAATCCAATCTCCCGCAGATGGTTACAATTTATATGCTTGCACAAAATCAAATATAGCAAAATTTATTTTAGCTGGAGGGGATAATTATGTGGATGCTTTGCATTGGACCGCTATGCTCATGGCTGACCCGGAATGTGTTATAACAAATAAAAAAAATGATATTTCTGACTGGAAAGCAATTGTTAATCATGCTAAAAATAATCCTGGCGAACAGAATTGGGTCGGGCCAGCTACTGGCGGACTAGATCATGTTACGGCAATGAAAATATGGGATAAATACTCTATGGAAGCAAAATGGATTCCATTTAAGAGTGGGGGGAAAGCGCTTGCCTCGCTACTAGGCAAACAGGGAATTGCCTATGTGGGGAACCCCCGTGATGCTCTTGGAAATCCTGATTTATATATTGCTGCCGTTTCAAGTCGTCAGCGTTTGGATGCTTTCCCGGATACGCCTACTTTTACAGAACTCGGGATGTCGGGCTTGGAAAACGAATTCATGTGGCGCGGATTTGCCCTGAAAGCAGGAACGCCACCTGAAATCATTGATTGGTATACCGCTCTTTTCAAAAAAGTGACCGCTGATCCGAACTGGCGTGAATTTTGGGGTCGGGGTGGAATTGATGTGGAATTTATCGGTGGTGATGACTTTACTGAAATGGTTCGTGAAGATGCAGCCACATTTGAATATTATTTAACAAAATCTGCCATCATTTCAGATTCCAATATCAACGGACTCGCTAAGCTCGCCAAAGGGTATCCTCTCATGGGTGTTATTATAGGATTATTTATCGTGCTGGCTATAATTGGTTTAATGATTTATAACTCCGGTGCATCTCAAATTCTTGGAAGAGTCATGGTTATTGGTTTTTTCTTAATTGTTTCCGCTGTTTTTTATTTACAATCTTTAATTTTTCCTGTCAATAGTGTCATCGGCGCAGCTGCTATTCCGCGTTTATGGATAACGGTGCTGGTTCCGCTAAACCTATTACTCTTAATGCGGACAATTCGAAGGCAAGAAGAAATAGAAGGCAGCGGTTCAAAAATAAACCTTGTGCTGGCATTCATCGGGTTTCTAGTGGTTTACCTTATTGTAATGTTATATATCGGCTATTTTATCAGCACCTTTGTGTTTGTTGTGGGTAGCGCAATCTATCTTGGTTATGATAAATTAAAAATTTCGCTTATGGTTGCAGCGGGGTGGGTTCTGTTTTCCTATATCATTTTTTATAAAATTTTATTTGTACCCCTGCCAATGGGAGTAATTTTTGAAGGACTTTTTTAACGGGGTTTTCCAATGGAATTACTAACAAATCTCCAAGGTGGGTTATCCTATGTCTTCGGATTCGTTCCAATTTTGACCATTATTTTGGGTGTAACCATGGGTATTATAGCCGGAGCTACTCCGGGCTTATCGCCATCCATGGGCGTAGCCCTTTTAGTGCCATTTACATATACCATGCCGCCAACCTTAGCACTAATTTTGTTGGTTTCGATTTATATTGCCGCCAACTACGGCGGTTCAATCACTGCTGTAACCATTAATGCACCAGGGACCCCATCGTCCGTCGTTACGGCCTTTGATGGATATCCTTTAACAAAAAAGGGGAAACCGGGGCTGGCTTTGGGTGTTTCCTTAGTCGCATCGACCATTGGTGGAATCGTTGGAACAATAATCCTGATCTTTTTCTCGGGACCGCTGGCCAAAATTGCGCTCAAATTTCATCCTGCAGAATATTTCGCTCTGGCTATATTTGGATTAACAACCGTTGCTTCTTTGGGAGGGAAAAATTGGATAAAAGCCTTTATTGCAGCCATGTTTGGCTTGCTCTTGAACACGATTGGTATCGACCCAATTTCCGGCGTGAGTCGATTTACGTTTGGTTTATCCTTTCTTTATGATGGTTTCGCGCTGATACCAGCTCTTATCGGATTATTTGCCCTAAGCGAAATATTCAAACAACTAGAAAATGGAAATCTATCCACTCAGGGAGCGACAGACGCTAAGCAGGAATGGCCTACAATTGGAACATATTGGCGACTCAAAATCACAATTTTAAGATCATCGTTCATGGGAACTATTATAGGGATTTTTCCAGGGGCGGGTGCAACGATTGCCGCCTTTATTTCTTATGATGTCAGTAAACGCTTCAGTAAAAATCCTGAAGAATTCGGGAAGGGTAGCCTTGAGGGAGTTGCGGCTGCAGAAGGAGCGAATAGCAGTTCAGTTGGAGGGGCGCTCATACCCTTATTGACATTGGGAATTCCGGGAAGCGCATCTACGGCTGTGTTAATTGGAGCATTAATGATTCATGATCTTACGCCCGGCCCTCAACTTTTTGTATCAAATCCGGAAATCATCTATGGTTTGTTAGCCAGTCTGCTTCTAGCAAATGTTGTTTTACTGGTGCTTGGATTTTTCGGGAGTCGCCTCTGGATAAAAGTAACAACCATACCAAAAATGATTTTATTCCCTGTTATTTTTGCCGTATCAATTATTGGCAGTTTTGCTGTTCGAAACTCTTTTTTTGATGTGGCGGCTTGTCTGGCTTTTGGCGTTTTTGGATGGTTATTAAGACGTTATAATTATCCGGTAGCACCCATTGTTCTGGGTATGGTTTTGGGTAATATAGCTGAAACAAATTTTATCCGAGCAGTCATGATGGGTGGTTGGACAATTTTCTTTACCAGACCAACCAGCTTGATTATGCTCATCGTTGCAGCCGGTAGTTTCACGATTCCATTAATACAGGCTTATAAAACAAAAAAATAAAGGCTCAAAAATCCTTATGTCGCACCTAAAAAAACTAAAAACCTCAACGGAAAACAGATGAATCTCTCGACAAAACCCAAAAACCAACGATTCTCTTTAATCAAAGCGATCTTACCGCTTACTCTGACACAATTCCAATATTCCTTATTAAGCATTATAGCCTTATTTATCTTCATGATGATGAACCCTGTCTTTGCGGGGTCTTTAGAGGTAGAGAGTGCGTTTTCTTGGGGAAGACTTGTCATGACCCTAGCAGGAGGATTGGCTTTTTTCCTTTATGGTATGGAAAAAATGAGCGAGGGCATGAAAAAATCTGCTGGCGATCGAATGCGGAATATTTTATCTGCTTTAACCAACAATCGTATTATTGCTATGTCTGTAGGTGCCTTTGTTACCATGGTTATCCAAAGCTCCAGTGCGACTACCGTTATGCTGGTGAGCTTTGTGCAGGCTCAGCTTATGACGTTTGTCCAATCGTTGGGTGTGATTTTAGGTGCAGATATTGGGACAACCATTACAGCTCAACTGGTCGCATTTAAGCTGACTGATTATGCTTTAGTCATGATTGCTGTCGGCTTTGCCTTAACAATGTTTTCTAAAAAAGATTCTACAAAATACCTTGGGGAAGCAATTCTGGGATTTGGAATTTTATTTTTTGGCATGAAGCTCATGTCGGATGCCATGAGGCCTTTACGAACCTACTCCGCTTTTATTGATTTATTGAAAGGCTTAGAAAATCCCGTTTTGGGGCTTTTGGTTGGAACGTTATTTACTGCCTTGGTACAAAGTAGTAGTGCTTTTACGGGAATTGTCATCGTCTTAGCTCAACAGGGTTTGCTTACATTAGAGGCAGGAATTCCCCTCGTAATGGGTGCAAACATAGGCACCTGTATCACGGCAGCTTTGGCGAGCATTGGAACCTCTCGAGAGGCCAAGCGGGTTGCCATTGCCCATGTTATGTTTAAAATTGGGGGTGTGCTTCTGTTCATATTTTGGATTCCCTCTTTTGCTGAAATAATACGATCAATATCTCCAACGGCAGGTGGCAGTGGCATTGATAAATTAGCTGCGGAAACGCCACGTCAGATTGCAAATGCACATACTATTTTTAATGTAAGTCTTGCTTTCTTTTTCCTCCCATTCACCACTTTCTTTGCGAATTTAATTTTGAAAATATATCCTGAACGGGAGCAGGAAAAGGGGATTCAACCTGTTACGTGGCACTTGGACGATAAGGCCATCTCTACGCCATCTCTTGCTTTAGGCTTGGCGCGAAACGAGGTGTCTCGCATGTCTAAAATCTTTGGGCGAATGTTAGGAGCAATCATTGAACCTTTCAAATCTAGTGATCCGGGGCAAGATAAAAAATACCCACAACTTTCTTTGGTTGAGGGAATTGAAATGCGTGAAGAAAAATTAGATTTTTTGGAAGAACGTATTGTTGATTACCTTCGAAAAATTGGACGGCAGGAATTGTCAGATCGACAAATACAAGAGGTCTATGGCATGATGTCTATTGTAAATGATATTGAAAGCGTTGGGGATATTATTGAAAAAAACATGATTCCTCTAATCGCAAAAAAATCAGCGTTGAATACGGACTTTTCGGATGAAGGTAAAGAAGAATTAGATATCTTTCATACAAAAGTCTGTAAGCAGGTGAGTCGATTAAAAGACGCTTTCTCAGAGTTGGATCCAGAAAAAGCACAAGCTATTATGACGAAAGAAGAAAAATATGCTGATTTAGAATCAGAATATCGCACTCAACACTTAGAACGACTTCATGAAGAAAGAAAAGAATCTATTGAGACGCATGAAACCCATATGGAGCTCATGGATTTACTCAAACAAATCAATGTTTACACAAAAAATATTGCTAAAACAATTCATTCCATGGGATCTAATAACTAGGCAATCACTATGAAGTCAATGAAACATTTATTTCTTTTATTGATAGCGCAATCGAGTATTCTCTTTGCGGGCGCAACGGATGAATCATCCATTCATTGGGGGTTTTTGGTGATGGGCTTATTTGGTGGCCTTTCTCTTTTCCTCTATGGCATGGAAAAAATGAGCGAAGGGCTAAAAAAGACTGCTGGCAATCAAATGCGAAATATTTTGGCAAGCTTAACTAAGAATCGCTTCATTGCTATGTTTGTAGGCGCTTTTGTTACGATGGTCATTCAAAGTTCAAGTGCTACTACGGTCATGTTGGTCAGTTTTGTTCAGGCAGAACTCATGACTTATGCCCAGTCTATTGGTATAATTTTGGGGGCAAATATTGGCACAACCGTTACAGCTCAGTTGGTTGCGTTTAAATTAACTGATTACGCTCTTCTCATGATCACCCTTGGTTTTGGATTAACCATGTTTAGTAAAAAGGAATCGTTGAAACATATTGGTGAAGCTCTTTTGGGGTTTGGAATTTTATTTTTTGGGATGAAAATCATGTCAAGTTCTATGAAGCCTTTACGCGAGTTTGGGCCTTTTATTGATATGATGCGCGGGTTGGAAACTCCGCTTTTTGGCGTTCTCATTGGCGCTGCATTTACAGCTCTAATTCAAAGCTCTAGTGCATTTACTGGAATTGTAATTGTGCTGGCACAACAGGGATTGCTTACATTGGAAGCTGGGATTCCTCTTATTTTGGGGGCAAATATTGGCACTTGCGTAACGGCGGGTTTAGCTAGCATTGGCACTATTAGGGAGGCAAAGCGCGTTGCTATTGCTCATGTTTTATTTAACATCGGAGGTGTTTTGCTCTTTGTGTCCTTTATTCCTCAGTTAGCGGAATTGGTCAGGTCTCTCTCTTCCTCAACTGTTGGTTTGGGTGGAAGCATGGAAAGGCTTGCGGCTGAAACACCACGCCAAATTGCGAACGCCCATACTATTTTTAACGTAGGTGTGGGTTTAATTTTTCTTCCATTTACTGGCATATTAGCGAAGCAGGTATATCGCATATTGCCCCGTCTTGAGAGATCAAAAGGAGTCACGCCGACCACTTGGCATTTGGATGAGTCTCAAATCTCCCACCCTGCTGTTGCTGTTGAACTTGCTAAGACTGAAATGTCTCGTATGATTAAAATTTTAGGGCGAATGGTTGATGCCTGTTTTTATCCTTTTATTCACGATGAACCAAAACAAGATGAGATTTATCCTCAACTTACATTAATAGAGGGTATTGATATGCGGGAAGAAAAAATTGACTTTCTTGAAGAAAATGTAACAAACTATTTATTTAAAATTAGTCGAGGGGAATTGAACAACTCACAGGCAGAGGCTGTTTTTGCTATGATGTCTATGGCTAATGACATGGAAAGTATCGGTGATGTAATTCACAGAAATATTGTACCGCTCATCCATAAAAAAAGTGGAATAAAAGAATCTTTTTCTGATGCGGGAAAAATAGAATTGGAAACATTTCATGTTAAAATAATGAAACAAGTTTCCCGTCTTCAAAATGCCTTTGACGATCAGCAAATATCATCTGTTGAAAAGGTGATTTTAAAAAGAAAAAAGTATAGCAATTTGGAAACACACTATAGACAATCACACTTAGAAAGAATTCAAAATGAACAATCTGAGTCCTTGGCAACCCACGAAATTCATATGGAATTAATGGATATGTTAAAACAAATAAATCTGTACATTGGGGATATTGCGAAGACACTTTTAGGAAAGAAAGAAGAGGGCTAGGTCTTATACGGATGTTTAAGCCTTGTTATTAAAAACAAAAAAAGGAGAAAAGTAAAAAATGAATTCACAAAAAATTATTTTTATAGGATTGGTCTTATTGGGACTTTTTGTCGCTTGTTCAAGCGATAAAACGCCACGTCTAAATTCTAGTGAATATAAACTTTTATTGAATAGGGATTATTTTGATGATTATAAGGCTGGATTTGAAAATTATTGGAACATTGTTAAAACAGTTGCTGAAAATAATAACATCACCGTCATTGAAAACGATCATCCCTATAAATTGAAGCATAAAGAAGTTAGTTTCTATGATACTGAAAATTTTGATTTAAGAAAAGCAGGTTTCTTGATTCGACAAAAAGTAAAATATAAAAACGAACATAAAAAACCTGGCTTTGAATTTGGCGTGAAATATAGACGTTCAAATCCAAAAGATGCTTTATCTGTAGATTTAACCCTTTCGGAGGGATATACGCCTAAGTATGATAAAATTGAACTGGAGTCTGATGTGGTTTATTATTCTATATCTAATGGAAATCGAGATATAAAATATTCAGTTTCTAATTCCATTAAATTAAAAGAAGCGCCTGAAATGACCTTGGGCTCTTTTGCTAAAATATATCCTACTCTTGCAAATCTTGATCTCCCTTTGTCCGCGCCTCTCCTTAAAGTCGCTGGGGTTTCAGCTGACGAATGGATGGTTCTTCCTGGTAAATTAGATTTTGGAGATGGCTTATTTGGTCGTGTAGATATTACAATCTGGATTATTCAGACTAAAACTGGAGAATTACGAATTCCTGAGTTTTCGTTTGATCATCCCTTTTTTGAAGATAAAAATTATGATGATGTAGCCATGAAACGTTGCGCCGATTTTATTGACAAATTATATGATTTTCAAACTGATTGGACTTCTCCTGGAGCATTAAAAGCTGCGTTTTTATTTGGAGACGTAAAATAGTATGAAAAATTTATTTTTATGGTGGAAAACGGGGCAAGATAAGCCCGTTCTTACTGATGAATCAAAAATCAAAAAGATTTTCAACCGTAAGCGAAATAGTGTTTTGTGGTCTGTTGTTTTTGGATATGGAATTTTTTATATAGGGCGACTTACAATTTCAGTTGCAAAAAAACCGATGATGGATGCGGGGATTTTAGACGCAACCGAATTGGGCATTATTGGTTCGCTCCTTTTTTATACCTATGCTTTTGGTAAGCTAACCAATGGGTTTCTGGCAGATCGTGCAAATATTGCTAAGTTTATGTCCACCGGTTTAGGTATCTCTGCTATCATGAATCTCTTTTTTGGTTTTACAACAGCTTTTTGGGGGTTTGCTGTTTTGTGGGCTATCAATGGATGGTTCCAATCCATGGGCTCAGCGCCTGCTGTTGTGAGTGTTACCCAGTGGTTTAGCTCTAAAGAAAGAGGTACTTATTATGGTATTTGGGCTGCCTCTCACAACATTGGAGAGGGTTTAACCTTTATTGGAACAGCTACTGTTATTTCTATTTGGGGATGGCAAGCGGGGTTTATTGTCCCGGGTGTTATCTGTTTAATTGTTGCAATTATTTTGTTTTTTACGCTTCAAGATCGTCCAGAAACCTATGGGCTTCCAAATGTATTGGCATTTAAAAATGAAACTTCTGAAAAACCTAAAACTAAAAAGTCTATTAAAGATTTTCAGCTCGACGTGCTAAAAAGCCCGGTTGTTATTAAAGTTGGCTTATCAGCAACCTTTCTTTACATTGTGCGTTATGCAATTCACAGCTGGGGGCCTCTTTATCTACAAGAAGCTAAGGGTCTTGGTATGATAGAAGCGGGAACAGTTATGGGGGTAGCAACTATGTTTGGCTTAGGGGGCGCTATCTTTTCTGGTTGGTTTTCTGATCGGTTTTTTCACTCAAAGAGAAGCCATCCTGCTCTCATTATGGCTTTAATTCAAATTGTAAGTTTATTTTTAATATATAGCCTTCCATCAAATAGTCAATGGATGAGTACGGCCGCATTTGGTCTCTTCGAGTTTACGCTAGGCACGCTTGTCGTTTATATTGGAGGTCTTTGGGCTGTGGATCTTTTGCCCATTAAAGCCGCTGGATCCGTTAAGGGAATTATTGGTATTTTTAGTTACATTGGGGCCGCTACGCAAGATTGGATTAGTGGCTTGTTAATTGATGGTGGGAAAACAACCTTAAACGGTGTTGATTCATATAATTTTGATTACGCTTTTACTTTTTGGATTGGAGCTGCCATTATTGCAACCTTAGTTCCACTAACGCTTTGGAAAGAAAAAGCACAAAACTAACACATAACACACAAGGAGATAATAAAATGAATCTTATCAAAAATAGTTTTCAACTCGGCTTAGCGATTGCGCTTCTCTTGTCTAGTATGATAGCCCAAACAATTACCATTCAATCTGAGAGTGGGTTAAATCTGCTAATAGGTGGAGAGGTGGAAATGGAGTTTGTTGACGTGGAGGGTCCGGGTGGTTTTTCGAATCAGGACTTAACCTATCAAAAAGTAAAGAACCGTAGCCCTCACATGAGAATTGATAAAGCGATTCTTTCCGCAAGGGTTGACTATAGCGAAAATTTGTATTACAAGTTTGAGCTACGGTTTGGAGATCAAAAAGCCAATATAGACAAACATTATGCCAGATTAATGCTTCCTTCTTTAAACACGCGAATTGAAATTGGTAAAAACAAGCCTATGGTTTCCACAAAAAGACAAACCGAGGGTTATCCTCTTATTGGTACTGCTTTTTGGAAAGGAAGAGAATATCATGTCACATCTAAAACAAAAGCCAAACTTGGCCCAATTGGATTAACAGGAAATCTTTCCTTTGCCATGAAGAGACCTCTTGGAACAGATGATGCGGCTGAAGATAAATCATTCAAAATGATGACTTATGATGATTACAATAGTAAAGATGGACAAACCTTTGAATATGGTGGTGCGCTTGGGATGAAGGTTTTTGGTCTTTCTGCGCAAGGATGGTATTATACCGGACAGCTGATTGATGATTATGATTGGAAAACCTCTCTTGGCTTTTTGCCGGGTTATGACGATGTTGTTGACGCCTATGAAGGTGAAAAGGACGACCTAACCCATTGGTGGTATGGTGGTCGCGCTGGCTTTGATGCCTTTAATGCTCATGTTCGTGCAGAGTATATCACAGCAATGGATGGTCTTCTCCCTCGCAATGGTTATTACGTTGAGGGCTCTTACCAAATTAAGCTTTCGCATGATATGAATATTGAACCAATCGTCAGACTTGGAGAATTAAGTATTGATAGACATCCGCCCACTTTGGGTGACCCTGAAACCTGGGACCGCAAAATGACCACACTCGCTTTGGTAACTAGATTAAACAAGTTTTTAAGTCTTAAGCTTGAATATTATATCTTGGACGAAACAACAGGTGGTTCAAAACAATACTATGAGGATGAAGAACACACCGTTAAAACCGATGAAGTAAGTAATTATTTCGTTGATAACAGTTTTGTCAAGGACAACCAGTTTGTATTGCAGGTAAAATATGAATTCTAATGAATTCACAAAACATAAGATAATCCAAAGGGGTTGTCTTATTCAAGAAAAAGGCGCGCGCCTTTTTATTAACAAAAAAAAGAAAGGATAAGGTGTTAAAATGAATAAACTCCTTAGAATAATGGCTTTCATGATGCTAACCACTGGAATGGTTATGTTTGTAGGATGTGAAGGCGAAGACGAACCCGAAGTCGAAATTGTATATGACAGTTTCGCTATAGAAACAGTGATGACCCTGGATGCAGGTGAAGATGCGAACGCAGAAATTGTTCGTATGATTCCTGGCAGTGAAACTCAAGCTGTTTTTGTATCTTCTGCAATTAGCAGACTAACCATCATTGATTATACTGCATCAAGTTTCGCATTTGGCGCTACCTATGATCTTGACCCTGGCTCATCAACAGCGGAAATGACATCTTTGGATGTTTCTCCGTTAATTGACGGTGAAAACTATGCCGCAGTTTGTGTTGCTGAAACAGATTGTGCTAAGGGAAAAATCATGTTTGTAAAACTCTCTGATGGAACGATCGTAAAAGAAGTTGAGGTGGGTTATAATCCTGACGGAACTGCTTTTACAAAAAATGGGACTCATTTGATTGTAGCTTGTGAGGACGACCTTGAAGACCGTCCTTGTAAACCCGCAGATCGTTTTGGTGGTAGTGTGTCTATCATTGATTTGACAGATGGTATCGCAAATGCAACTCTAGCTCAAGATTACCTTGTAGATTGGGACCTTGAATCTGAACCAGAACATGCTGAAACATCTGCTAACGGCACTGTTGTTGTCTCTGTGCAAGAAACGAGCCAAATTATGATTTTTAATGTTGCTGATCTTCCTTTGGATTCAAATGACATTACAATTGTTGATTTGCCAGATGATGGTGGCACTTCCGATGATGGCGATGCAGTAGCGGCAGAACCAGATGGATTATTTATTTCTCCTGATGGTACAATGGCGCTTATATCCAACGAAAGAAACGGCACATTCCAAATGATGAGCTTACCTGATGGTACTTTATATGGTAATCCATATATCGTTGAACAGGATGTTCCTGCACCTCCATACAATGTTGATGCACGGAAAGCTACAAAACGCACTGAGCCCGAGGAGTGTTCCTTGGTAGAAAAGTCTGATAAGCTCTATGCTGTTTTTGCCTTACAAGAAAGCCACGGCGTTATTGTCTATGATGTGACAGATCCTGCAAATCCTGTTTTCGATTCTATCGCAGAAGCTGGGAATTTAGACGCAGAAGATGGTGATATCGGAATGGAAAAAAGTAAGATTGGTTCAGAGGGTTTAGGAATGCACCAAACAAACGGCGTTGCATTTTCTGCTAATGAACGACAAGGAAGTATTACAATGTTTACTGCTCAGTGGGCAAGGGACTAAGGCGTAATATTTTTTCAATCAAAATCAGGGCTGGTATAAAACCAGCCCTGATTTTATATTATGAGGAAAACAATGCAACATAAATTATTATTATTTATATCTGTTTTTTTTATACCTGGTGCCTGTTCAAAAAATAATAAACCAATAAATTTAACAGAGCAGATTCAAGCGCTGAAAATTATCCCAAGCTCGCAAAATGGATATGGAAAAGATGCCGATCAATTAGCTCAACCAGACGATGTAGAATTATTGCCTGACGGATCGATGATTGTTACAGATGTAGATAATAATCGAATTCAATATTTTTCTTCCGAAGGCCTATTGCAAAAAAGTATCACAGCGCGCGAGCTTGGATTAACAAATGAAGAAATTATCCCAACGGGCATTGCGAGGGACAGCAAGGGTTTTATTTATGTCACGCTTGAGGGTGTAGGGCATATCGCACGTTTAACTCCAGATTTAGTGTTTGACCAATTCATCGGCAAGCCGTGTGAGGTATCTGCAGAAGATTATTATAAAAACGAACACCATGATTGTCTAATAAAACCCCAGGGGTTAACTGTCTCAAACAATGGGGATATATATGTTATTGACATGGCTAAAAAAGTTTTTAAGAAAAACGGTAAACGGAATTTTGGTTTCAAAAAATTTAAAAAAATCACTGATGGAACAAATACAACTTATCAATATGATCAAGCATTCTCTCAAACTCAAGAGATTACAAGCGTGATGAGAAAAAGCGAAGGAATGGCTATCAGTCTAGATCAAAAAACGCTTTTTATTGCAGAAGAAAAGCCTCATAAAAGCCAATTTGGAAATCAAAATAAATATAGATATGTAGCGGGCTTTGATCTCAAAACAGGACGATTTCTCAATAAACTCTTCGGAGTAACAAAAATTGATGGGTCTATTGTGGGTGGCATTTTTCATAATTCTGTTGAGGGGGTATGTGTTTTTGATAATTATTTATTTGCCGTCGACGAAAAAGGCGGTAAGGTTGTGGTTTTTGAGTCTTCATCTGGGAATCATTTGGGGTTTTTGGGTGAGAGAGCTTATTATTATTGTGATGATGAGTCAGATTGTATCATAGAAGGAATTAACTATAGCGAACAAGCTATTATTGTGGGCGATGCTCTTCCTCACTTAAAAAATGATTGGCGCAAAAATGCCTTTGCTTCTCCAGATGGTATTTCGGCCGTTCGATTAAAATCTGGTGTAATGCGCTTGGCTGTTGTTGATCAATGGAACTCAAGAATCGTTCTTTATGATCTTGAAGATATTATCAAATATTTTGAGTGATTAAATTTATTTTGTTTTCATAAAATCTATTTCAATAGGAAAACAGTGTTAAAGCTTTTGGTATACAAGGAGGGTTAAACAAAAAAATGTATATTGTATTTCGGCGCTTATTCTTTTTGTGTTTTTTAATTTTTCTTTCATGTAATAAAAAAATTGATTTGTTGTTTCCTGTTGCGTCGTTCACCTTTTCTCCTATAGTCCCCGTAACAGGTGAACCGGTTACCTTTAGTGCCTCCTCATCAAAAGATGAAAATGGGAGTATTATTTCTTACACTTGGAATTTTGACGATGAAAGCTTTGGGAGCGGCGAAATAATAACTCATTCTTTTGAAAGTGAGGGCACCTTCCAGATAAAATTAACGGTTATAGATGACGACAATCAATCAGCAACAAAATTAATGGAAATTACTGTTAATTCCTCCTTGGTATTGGTTGATGTTTTTCAATTAAGTATTTCGTCGCCATCTGGTCTTTCTCTTAATTATGATGGTGAATCCCTCTGGACTGTTAGCGATAAACCTGGCGGTGGGATTTATAAAATATCTTTAACGGGGACAACAATGGAATCGCTTCCTTATTCTGGTGTTGACCTTGAGGGGGTTGTTGTCTCTCAACAAGATTCAACATTATGGATCGTGGAAGAGTCTCTTGGGAAAATGATTCAGTTGTCTTCTTCTGGAGACGAACTGCAACGTATTTCTATTCCTGGTTCTACGGAAGGTTCGGGGGGGCTTGAGGGGATTACTTTTAATCCAAATACAAATCATTTTTACTTATTAAAAGAAAAAGATCCCGGTGTTCTTATTATATTAGATAGTTTATATAATCTTAAAAATTATATTCGAGTTTATTTCGCAAATGATTTCTCTGGAATATTTTATGATCAAATAAATAATAAACTCTGGATTATTAGCGACCAGGATTCAAAAGTTTTTCTTTGTGATTTATTGGGAAATGTCATAAAATCTTTTTCTGTTGATGTTTCAAAAGCAGAGGGCATTGCGGTTGACATAGAAAAGAACCGTATTTATATTGTGAGCGATTTAGAAGAAAAATTGTATGTTTATAAATTATTAGATTTTAGATAAAACTTTTAATATATGGGAACGTTGGGGTCCACTTCTAGCGCCCAAGCGTGGATTCCTCCCAAAATGTTACACACATCAAAGCCTTTATTTTCTAAAAACCTTGTGGCGTGCCAAGATCGCGCACCCGTGTGACAAATGATAAAAATAGGATCGATTTTATCTAATTCATTCATCCGAATAGGCACTAAACTCATTGGAATATGCATGTGTGGATGAATGGCCGCTTTTTCTATTTCAAATGATTCTCGCACATCAAGTAAAACAAATGAATCGCCATTATCAAATTTAGATTTTAATTCTGGTGTTCTAATTTCTTTCACTGTTTTCTTTCTATTTTATAGAACCCTTTTTTGTGAGGGCCAATGTTTTCAATATCAAAAGTTTCTCCAATAATTTCAAAGCCAAATTTTTCATAAAACCCAAACGCTGTTTCTCTTGCGTTGCACCAAAGTAGTTCTGCATCTGTCTCTTTCATTAAACATTGAATAACATAATGTAAAATAGCCGTACCAAAACCGACGCCTTGATTCTCTTCTACGGTCGCCATCCCTCGCAAGCGATAAGCGTTTTTCCCTGGATACTCGTTTAATTCTTCAGGAAATATTGAGGCAACACTTCCAAGTTTCCCCTTTAAATATAGAGCAAAATGGCGTGTAGTTTTTTCGTCATCTCTTGGTAGTATTGTGGTATGAAAGGCTTGTCCAGGTCTTAATATTTTATGACGAAGGGGACGAACAGTTCCTCCGTTCGTTTGTTTAATTTCAATGGATGACATTTAAAAAAAACTATTTTCCAGGGAGAAGCGTCAATTTTCGAAAATGATCAGCCTTTCGAATATAGTCTTCATCAAACCAAGTGGTTCTGTATTCTCCTGCTTGAAACATTTCAGCTTGATCGTCATAATGAGGGCTATTGTATAAGCCAGATTGGCCGGTTGGGAGAATAAATTGCGTTTGGTTTAAATCGTCAAAATCGACAATTCTCCGCATAGATGCACCGGCGGTTTCTTTATAAGGATCGGATGTAGAATAGCCACCCGCTCTTGGCGTTTTATCTGAACCGCCTTGCGGAAAAGGGCCTACATTAAATCCAAATAGCCAGTCCAATATTTTTATTTTTCCTAAAACATGTTCGTGGGTTAGTGTGTGTGCTCTTCCCCACTTCCAATTGGATACATTTTGACCCAAGCTCGCTTCAATTTCAAGAACCGCATCTTTCATAGATTTTCGAAGAATATCATCTTTTGTTTCGATATAGTCTTTTGTTTCCACATCATCAAACCAGCTTGAATTCCCCGAGCTAAGCACCGATCTTAGTTTTCTAGAGTGAATATATTTCAATCCAATGTATGCTTCCAAATATCCTTCGCCTAATAAATCTAATTCATCTCCATATAGGTTTTTTATAAGATGGATGTTGGCCGCATTAAAGATAAGTGCTGGGGCAGACTCTGCCAACTCAACTCCATCCCAATTTTCTAGGTAGTCGTATGCTTTTTTGAGATTCCCTGTTTCTTTTCCTGTTTTCGCATCGAGAAAGTACGGTGTTATTTCTTTTGCAAAGTTAGAGTTTAAATCCAACTGGATTTTTTTCATGTCTGTTACGTTTAGTTGGTCTGATTCCTTTAACATTTCTTCGATGCGACTTGCTCGACTAGGGTCCGCCCAAAGACCTGATATGTAATATGGAAATTCATCTCCAATTGTTTTGTTGTTCGCTGTGGAAATAAATCCTTTTTCTGGGTTGTATAAATATGGCATTTCTTCAAAAGGAACCTTTCCTTTCCAGTCGTAGGATTTATCTTGTCCTGGTCTGGGTAATAAACTTGATCCTTTTTTTCTAATTGGAATATATACGGCAGGTCGCCAACCAATATTGCCTTCCACGTCTGCATAAACCATGTTTTGTCCAGGCACACCAAAAGACTTTACCGTTTCGGTAAAATCGTTCCAGTTTTTCATTTTATTTAATCCTAAAAAGGTGCCCATTTCGTTCGTTTCCCAATGTCCTGTCCAAGCCATTGATACGGTCGTATTACCGTTTTTAAGTAGCGGGTGAATGTCGCTAACAATTGGACCGTGGTGTGTTTTCCTTATAACAATGGTCGTATCTCTTCCGTTTTTGAGTGGGATAATTTCTTCAATAATTTCCATGTCCAACCATTGATTGCCAGACAAATATTGATTAGGTCTATTTTCATCCGTTGTTTCTACAAAAAAATCAACATCGTCGATCATTACATTGGTAAACCCCCAGGCGCAATTTTCATTTTGTCCAATGATAGGGACAGGAATCCCGGCGATACAAATGCCACTCACATTAAAATCGCCACCTTTCAAGTGCATTTCATACCATCGTGGTGGTTGCATAAAGCCCAAATGTGGGTCGTTCGCAAGCAACGGTTTTCCTGATTCAGTTTTTGAACCGTGAACCACCCAATTGTTTGACCCATAAAATGGCGTAGAAAATCCTAATAAATCTCGCACTTTATTTTCATTATTTAAGATGGTGGTATAAAACGGTGAAAGAGATTTGTTTTGTAATTGAGATGCAATGGTGGGTGTAAAATCATTGTCATCTGGATATATTTCCAGGAATTTTTCCATACCAAAGTTTTCGGCGATAGCGCCAAAAACAATTTCCGTCTTCCAGGAGGATTGTAATTCGTGAGCCATCAAACGGGCATAACCAATCACGTCTGATGGCCGCCATAAAAGAGGTTTAAGTCCAATGATTTTGAATTCAATAGGAAGATTCTTTCCTAATTCGTTGATGCGTTGATTGATGCCATCACAAAAAGTGGAAAGGATGTTAAGAGTTTCTTTGTCCAATTTTTGTTCTACTTTTTTTGATACGGCATTAATTCGCCACGTTCTCAAATAAATATCACTGTCGATATATTCATCTCCTAGGGCTGATGCCAATTCTCCACGAACAGCATGCGCCACCATGGTCATTTGAAATAATCGATCTCTGGCTGCTATATATCCAGCAGTAAAGAATAAATCATTTTCATTCTCTGCAAAAATATGAGGCACGCCAAATTTATCCGTAAAAACATCCACCTGTTTTGATAGTTGCTCCATTTTTATATTGCCTGTGTATTTTGGCAATGGGTGATGTAGATAAATTCGAATACCAATATAAGTTAAAATGCTGATGATAAATAGCGCTTGAAATGTTTTTTTCATAAATATGTCTTGTAGATTTTGGTTTTAGAAAGAATGAATTTATTTTGATTTACTTTAAAAAAACTCTCTTTTTTTGATATAATAGCCAATTTTTAGGATCCACTGCTTTAATCTTCTCCGAATTAATGATAAGCTTACCTGTGTGTGTTTCAAATGTATATTTTTGCGTTTGTTTTCCCTTTATCTCTAATTCGATAGGCATTTTAAACTTGGGGTCATCCCAACTTAGAATTGTTTTTTTCCATCGTTTTTTTATTTTCAGCAGAGGAAGTTCTTTTTTATATAGATATTGATTAAAAAACCACCCCAGGTCTCTATTCGAAATTTCATTACTAATGCGAATAAAGTCTTTGGTTGAAACATGATTGTGTGCCATTGCTTTTTCCGAATGTAATACTTCGTTTAATATTTGAAGAAGGGTGTCTTTTCCAATTAAGTATCGTAAACCGTGGAGCATTATCGCTCCTTTGTAGTATGGGTCTAATCCATCAACTTCACTTGCGGTGGCGTTCCGTTTTGGTATAATTGCTTTTTGATTAGATATTTTTTTCCTGACTGTCTTTTGAAAAAAATTATGATACGCTTCTATTCCATAGTTTTCTTCAATAAATAGTGCTTCCGCATAAATCGTAATCCCTTCATGAATCCAAAAATCTGCCCAATCGTTTACCGTCAGATAATTTCCCCACCATTCGTGTCCCATTTCATGCAGTAAAAGAAAATCATATCCCGGTTCACGAATTTTATAATTATTTCCGTAGGCAATGATACTTTGATGTTCCATTCCCCAATAGGGTGTTTGCACCATACCAAATTTTTCCTTATGCCACGGATAACTTCCAAATATCGATTCATAAAACTTTAGATATTTTTCTGCTTCGTTTAAAATATAGTTCGCCCGGGATTTTCCTTCCGCTAAAACAAAATATTGAGCCAATGTTGGCCTGGTAAGCTCAAACTGTCTTTCTATAATATCAAACTTCCCAATGGTAAAATTTATATTATAAGGGCTGATTGGATATCGTGTTTTCCAGTGCCATATTTTCTTTTCTCCTTGATTTATTGTCTCAACCAAGAGACCATTAGAGGCAACGCTGAGCGGTTTTTTTACTACAATATAAACGTCGACACTATCAGCTTCATCGCTGGGGTGCTCTTTGCAAGGCATCCAAATATGGGCGCCATCTGATTGACAAGATAATCCAATCCATGGATTTCCTAAGCTATCAGATGTCCAAGTAAAACCACCTTCCCAAGGGGGTCGTTTTGCTTCTGGTGGCGTTCCCTTATAATAAATCCGTAACTGAAAAGTTTGTGTTGGCGTGGGAATGTGGGTGTATATTTTATGCTTAAGCTGTGTAAAAGGAAGGTTTTTATATTTATACCGAATTTGAACAACCGTATAATTATCAATTAAATCTAATTCAATTTTTGTCCTTGTGCTGTCAAGAAGCTTAATTGAAATATCAACAAAACCGTTAATTGTTTTTTTATCTAAATCAACGTCAAGATGAATTCCGTAATGTTTTATATCCATGTTTAATTGCGTTTGAGAAAGGGGTCCACCAGAAGAAACGCCAAAAACAAATCCCTGAAACCATAAAGCAAAAAAAAGAAGTGTTCTCAAAGAATAACCTCATATTGGTTTTGGTATATTTGTTTTTCTTTATTAGCAAAAATAGATTTAATCAGTTTGAGATTGATTGGTTTTTCTAAGTTTTTGAATAGTGAGATGCCACTCCCAAAAACAAGAGGATGGGGGCTCAAATAAAAATGGGTACAAAAAGGAGCAAAGCGTGTATAGGTTTTTCCGCCTCCCACAACAAAACATGTCTCTGTTTTGATCTTCTTTATTATGTTTTCTGGTTTGTCTTCTCTGTGAACAATAATGTTTTCGCGATCGGGAAGGGGCGCTTTTAATAAGCGACTTGTATTTGACCCCATAATAATGGGGTAACCTGATGTTTGTTTTTTGAATAACGCTTTGTCCAAAGACCAGGCCATGTCGTCTTTGTCGTCTTTGGCTATATATCCATCAGCTGTAATTGCCGCTATTAGGATAATTTTTGAGGGCATTTATTTATAAAGACGACTTTTTTTCCATTGAGATAAAGTGTCAAAAGAAGATTGGATATTATCTTTGTTTTCATGTTGTTTTGCAAACAATAGGTTGGTAACCATTCTTCTGGTTTTATGATCGAGTGTTTTAGAAAGAATATCAACCACTTCTTCTTTTTTGATTTCTTTCAAAGCTGCTATCGTATTTTTATCTCGATTGAAGTCTGCCTCATGTTCAAACACAATCGTTTTATATTTAGACGCTGCTTTGGAAATGCTCTTTGCTTTTTCTTCTAGTTTTTCGATGGCTGCTTGTTTCATTGCTTCGAAACTTTCATCGGGTAGTTCACTGATTAGTTTTGGAAATGTTGCCAATAATTTATCTGCACGTTTTTCCACTTCCGCTGCATCAAAAGCCCCTGATTGAATGGTATAAATCAGAACGAGAGTTTTTTCATAATTTGTGTCGTAAGACCACACGATATATCCCAATTGTTGGTTAGTGCGCATTTCATTATAAAACGCTTGTTGGGTTGAAAGTGTAATAAGATCGCCAACGGCTCTCATTTTAGGGGAATCCATCCCTAGGAAATATTGACGATTAAAACAGGAATTGTTTACCTCAAGCGTCTCTACTTGTTGGACGGATTCAGGTTCGCTTTGCGTTAAAAAATCGACTTCAAATGTTTTTTCTCGTTCAATTGCTTCTGTTTCTGTTTTTAATAAGAGATATTTTGCAGATTCAATGGCCATTTCTTTCGTCATATCTCCATACACAAATCCTTCTAAATAAGTGTTTTTATAAAGCGTTTTTGAAAAGGATTTAATGTCCGATAAAGAAATTGTTTCTGCTTTTTTTAACATATCTGATTGAGAATATCTTATATTTTGCATGATTTCGCTATTTCGCTCTCTTCCAATTCTCCATGCGTCCGATAAAGGAAAGTTTTGATAATCTCGAACAATGTTGTTTTTTAAGCCCTCAAATTGTTCTTCGTTTATTTGGAAATTAACCATGTGGTTAACCACCTCCTTATACAACACAAGAGCGGATTCACTATAACCACCAACAGATAAATAAATTCCCTCATATCCGTCGTCAATCCGATAACGCAAACCTGCGCCTTGAGCTGGGTACGCTAATTCATTTAAAGATTCTCCAACGCAATCTACATAAAAAGACATTTTAACGCGATGATCAAGATTCATTTTATTTTCAGGGAATCGTATTTTGTAGTTGATTACACCTTTTGGGCGAAGAAATTCATGGTCTTGACCAAAGTAAAGCCGAATACCTTTGTCCTCAAGCACTAACTCTGGCAAGACATCTTCTTTTAGTTCTCTCTTGGGGATAGAGGCCTTTTTTGGAATAAAGTGGTTTGGCCCGGGTAATTGAAAATCATCTAAAATTTCTGTGTTGAGTAGTTTTATATAAAAGTCTTTATCTTCCGTATAAGCATAGTTTGCCTGATAAAAATGTTCTGTTTTATCTGTTTTGACTCCTTTTGCCATTAAGACACAAGCCATATTATCTGGTGTTAAAAGAGATAGAATTTTTTGATAGGCCTCTACCGATTCTTTCCTATAAATATAATTTGAACGCCCTGCATCTTCCATTGGATATCGACTAAGTTCGTTTGCGAGACTTACAGCTCGCCAGGCACCCTCGCCTTTATCTGAATAGATTTCATCTAAAGCAGCCATAGTTTTTAATTCATTAAATACAAAAGATTGATAGCCTTTTTCTCGCATCAGTTTGATAAATGAATAGCTTGTTTCAATTACTTTTTTATATTCTTTAACTCCTTTAGGTGTGAGCTCAATGTGTATGTTTGCCCAGCCGTAATCGACCGTGCTAGATCCTGCGCCAGCGCTCAAAGAAATGGCCCAGCCTCTTGATTTTAAGTATGAGAGTAAACTTCCTTTTCCTTCGTGTCCTAATATAAATCCCAAAATACGACCTGGCTTGCTTTCGTAGTATTGTCTTGTAGCAGGAAGAGCGAAGTTGATATATAAATCTTGTAAGTCCTTTATGGGATCAATTGAAACCAAACGAAATGTTTCTTTTTTCTCATATAAGTCGGGGGAATAAGAAGGTTGCTCTGTGTGTTTGTTTTTTATGGGTGAAAAATATTCTCGTGTCCATTTTTCCATTTTTTCTAAACTGTGTGTACTGCAAAGGGCCAAGGTCATTCTGTTTGAACTATAATATTTTTCATAAAAAGCAATGAGCTCATCTCTAGAAATATCTCCCAATGTTTCCAGGTTCCCTGTAGAAAACTTTCTTTCTGGGTGCCCTTCTTTTAAAAACAAACTGCTCACTTGAAACATGCGCCACATATCATTCATAATGTTTTTTTCATGCTCTGAGTTCACTGCGTTTACTTCGCGTTCGGTATATTCTTCTGTAAAAAGTGGTGCAATGAAAAATTGTGAAAATCTGTCGATAGCTCCTTCAAATTTGTTTGGCATAATTTCAAATTGATAATTTGTGTGGTCCCCGGCTGTATAGGCATTTGCATATCCGCCATTTGATTTTAGATACGTCCCATACTCGTCAGAATCTGGATATTTTTCTGTGCCGAGAAAAAGCATGTGCTCTAAAAAGTGAGCTAAACCGTCCCTATCTTCTGGGTTTTCAAGAGAACCAACTTCTACGGTCATTGACGCTGAGGCTTTATTAAAATTTGGATCAGAAAGCAAATAAACTTTAAGCCCGTTTTCTAAAGAAAGGGTTTTTTGTTTTGATTTGTCAAGTGGGTGTGTTTTTGTTTTTTGTTTCATGTGTGTTTTTTCTATAGCGTTAGGCGAACAACTTAGTGTTATTAAAATTAAAGCAAGTAACGATGTTATTGTTTTCATTTTTATCCTTGTTTGGGGTTTTGTTTTTTTAATAAATACTCGAACTACATTTCACCCGCTCCCACGGAGCTATGATCCTTATCTAGCCATTCTCCTATAAAGATATAGGCGGAGTAGATATCTTTTAGGGAGGCGGTCATTATAACCATGTCCTGTTCTTTGCCTTTTAAATCGTGGACATAGTCTGGTAAAACGCCCTCTATTTTAAAGCCAATTTTTGTATATATATCCAATAAATCTTTTTGAGGGCGCATAAATTTTGTTATGATTCTTTCTATGTTATTTTCTTGGGCTATTTCATACATGTCTTTTGCTATGATGTATTGAATCTCTTTTCCTAATTGTTTTCCGTGCACTACAAGTCGAAGATGAGACGCTCCGTTTTTCCAACTGTCTGTTTCTGCTTCGAGTGAAGCATCCCCAATAATTTTATTTTCTATAAGCGCAATCCTCCTTATCATTTTTCCTGACTCGGATTGTTTCGCTCTTTCTTTTAAGTGTTTTTTGTCGATGACGTCACTGCGAAAAAACCTTCTCTTTGATTCGGGAATAGTGGTAAAAAAATCATATAATTTTTTTACGTCTTTTTCGCCTAGGTCTCTAATGATAACTTTATCGTTGTTTTTAAGATGATATGTTTTTTTATTCATTTAAATAACTCCAGCTAACTCTTGAAGAAGGCGCCAGTTTGCCAATCGGTCTTCTTGTGCTTTTTGTATTATTGGATCTGGGTTTCCTTCTTTGTTAAAGTGTTTTGCGAATCGACCTTCTGTTTTTGCAAACGAAATAAAATCTGTCGCTTCTCCTGTTTTTGGATTTACATACCAATCTTTATTTTTAGCTGGGTTTCCTTGTAGGGATAGGCGTTCAGAAAATCTTTCCCCCTTTGTTGGGTCATAAATAAACACGGGAAACGCTCGTGAATCTGCTGCTAGTTTTGCTTGGTGCATTGCCATATCATCTGCAACGCCATGCTCGGGTTGACAGGTTGTATACACATTAATCACCGATGGGCCTTTGTATTCATTCGCTGCCATAATTGCTTTATAAAAATGATTTGTATGCGCTGAAGTTGTTTGCGCTACAAAGACATCAGGATGCATCATGCATAAATTTGCGATTTCCTTTCTTCGTTCGGTTTTTCCGCCAATCGCTTTTCCTACTAACGACATTTTGGCATCTTGCCCAGTGAAGGTCGCCGTAGATGTTTGTCCTCCTGTGTTTGAATAAACCTGTGTATCTAAAATAAGTACATTAATATCCATGCCTGAGGCTAACATGCGAGATAAGGCTTGAAATCCAATGTCCACCATAGCGCCATCTCCACCGATAACCCATAGTTTTTTATCTTCCCAGCCCATTTGATTCCAACGCGCACGGATTCCCATGGCATCGGCAGAAACATTTTCAAAAAGAGAGTTTGTCCATGGAACCAGAAATGGATTATAGGGATAGGTTGAGCCGTACACTGTGTTGCAACCCGTTGCCGCCGCAAGGCCGATGCTCTCTTTGCCATAAACAAAACCCGTTGCCGCCAACATCATTCGAAGCGCTGTTACTTCTCCGCAACCCATGCACGACCCCGCTCCGCCAACATAGAGTAAAGAATCGCTTGCGAGCATCATATCAACCAAAACGCGCTCATTAATATATTCTGATGGTGTTTCGCCTAAATCATTGAAAAAATCAAACGCTTTTTGGTAAGTAGGAATTGTATCGTCTTTTTTTGTAATCATAGAAAGGGCCTCGTGATCTCCACAAGCATCTACACACTCAGCGCATCCTTTACATTTTGTTGGGTCAATAAATATGCCAAATTTCGCTGGTTCTTTTCCTTGTTTCGCTGGCGTTTGATGAAATTTCTTCGTGTCCGCCCATTGATTTGATATCCAACCTTTTATTTCTCCAGATTCTAATTTTTGGATTGTTTTATCTAATTGGGACTCAGGAATAGCTTTACCTAAAATTGCTGTATCTGGGCATTGAGTTACACACTCCATACATGCGACACAGTTGATTGAGTTAAACTCTGGAATATCGGGAGCAATATAAGAAAAATCACGAAGACCTGCGGTTCCAGCTGGGATTAAACTTCTCGCGACAGATGCGTCTGCAGGTAAACCCTCTTCTGCTGTCCCACTGTTATATGCACCGACAATTCTCTCGTTAAAATCTTGAACGTCTAATACATCAAATGCTGTGTTTTTATTTAATTCCGATATTTGTGTGCTCATTTTAATTCTCTTTTCTTTCTTGTGTAACTTCAAAAACCTCGTTGAATCCACGTTTCACCGCATTTAGGTTGTCTTGAACCACTTGCTCTCCACGTTTACCAAAGTATTTTCTTAGCGATTTTTCTACGCTAACCATAAGTTCTTTTTCTGTAATCCCAGATGTCTTTAAAAAGGGAGTGGCTTTCAAAAAAATACCCAAAAGAACAATCCCTTGCATTCTTTGGATAAGGTCTACTTTAGATGAAACTTCTTTTGCTATTTTTACTGTATCTAAAGCCAATATTTTTATGTTTTTTTCTTGAATTATTTTTTTGGCCCACTTTGGAAAATCATGCCATATTTCTTTCGAATCTGTTTTTGAAGACTGAACGAATAACATTCCACCTGGCATTAACCCCTTAAGGGGGTTTGCTAAATTAAAAGCATTAACGTCGTTAAGCGGAACAAACTCAACAAATTCAAGCTCATTGTGTGTCTTTACGCGCTTGGGGCTCACAGTTAAAAAATAAGTCGTAGGAAGTCCTTTTTTTTCTGACCCGTATTTTGGATAAGCTTGGACATACATATCAAAAAGATCGGCAACGATTGTGGCAATAATTTTATTTGTTGTTACAGAGCCGTATCCCCCCACGGAATGACCCCTCATTGAGAAAGTTCCTTCGCAACGAATGTCTGTGGACTCTCTTGAGGAAAGGGCGACTTCGTGGTTGATGCCAATCACAAAATATTTTTTATCTTTTTCGAGCATATTTTCAACCACCGCTGTGATGTCGTCTGGTCGAACATCTCGAGAACCCAGGCCAGCTGACCCTGAGTAAATATTTGGTGTTTGAATTTTTCCGTTTTCATCTGCTTGTAAATAATCTATAAAAGCCGCTTTTATTTCTATGGTAAGAGGGTTGCTTTCCGCTAATGGATTATCCATTCTCTCTAAAACGGAAAAAGCTTTTACATTTTTAAGTGCTTCTACGATTTGCTTCCCTGGAAAAGGCCGAAAAGATGTAATGTGTACAACGCCAATTTTAAGGCCTTTTTCTTCTCTAAGGTAATCTGCTGTGGTTTCTGCTGTTTCAATCATAGACCCAAAACCAACAATCGCATACTCTGCATCTTCCATTTTATATTCAGAGATGAGCCCATATTTTCGACCTGTTAGTTTATAGAAATCCTCCATTGTCTGCGAGAGTGTTTCTTCAATTTTATCTGTATAAAGTCTTTGGGCTATTTTACCTTTCATATAAGAATCTTGATTTTGAACTACGCCCGACATTATTGGATGATAAGGATCCATCATGTTGACGAGCTTGTCTTGGGGTTTACCCAAAAACTCATCCATCATTTCTGGTTCATGAAGCTGAACGTTTTCAATGGTGTGGGTTGTTAAAAACCCATCCATAATATTTAAAAATGGCGTATGAGTGTCTTCTGCGACGCGTCGAGAAATTAAGGCAAGATCTCCTGTTTCTTGAGCGTTTTTAGCAAATAACATTCCCCAACCAACGTCTGTAACAGCCATTACGTCGTCGTGTCCTGCATGTACATTTAAAGAATGAGATGTAAGCGCTCTTGCTCCAATATGAAAAACAACAGGAAGGCGTTTCCCTGAAATCGTATAAAGAACCTCTTTCATTAAAACTAAGCCCTGACCTGATGTGAAATTCGTTACCCGTCCCCCTGCTAATGCGTAACCTTCGCAGGCAGAGGCTGAGCTATGTTCGGATTCTGATTCAATGAAAGTCATGCTTTCGCCCCAAATGTTTGTGCCGCCATTTGCAATAACCGCTTGGTAGCCTGAACCCATTGTTGTGGAAGAGGTAATCGGATAAGCGCATGCGCCTTGCGTTACGTGTGTTTCAACCCAAACAATCATTGCTGCGCCATCGGCCGTAGAGTTTATTCCTGGATATTTAGACATTGTTTTCTCTTGTTGAATTATAAAAATTTAGTGCTCAATTAGACACCAAATTTATAAAATAAACTTGTGTTTTTATACCTCTATATCTTTCCAGTCACCTTTATTTATTTTAATTGCCATTAAAAAAGCAAATGACACAATCATTATAAAAACAGCGACCCAGGGAGCATAAAAGCCGTATCCCAGAACAAGCCCAAAATAGTAACTCGCGGGAAGCATAAAAACCCAAATCAATATAGATTCTATAATTGCTGGATAAATTGTGTTTCCTGCGCCAGATAGGGCAAACCAAAGCGTCATTCCCACCGCATCAAAAAACTGTAAAACGCCAATAATTTTTATACCGGCGATGCTTAATCGCTGTACCTCTGGATCTACAGTAAAAAGCGGTGCTATCCAATGAGGAAAGAAAATAAAAAACAAACCCACGGTTCCCATAATCATTTCAGAAAACCGAACGCTTTCAACAATGCTTGCCTCTGCTTTGTTGATCTTTTTTTCACCCATATATTTTCCAACAAGGGTTGAACAGGCTTGACCAACGCCTATCGCTGGCATAAACGATGCATGCATTACTTGGAAAGCTATTTCCGTAGCCGCCAATTCAACGATGCCAATGAGAGCAACAATTTTATAAAAAATTGCCCATCCAAAACTATTGATGACTTCTTGTGTTCCCATGGGGAGGGCAAGGGTAAATTGTTTTTTCATCATGGTTTTGTCGTAAGAAAAAGACAGTGTGTTATATTTCTTTTTTATATCACTTGAAAAAATATAAATAAAATATAAAGTGAAAGACACAATGGACGCAATCACCGTTGCAATCGCTGCGCCTTTTACGCCTAAGGCAGGAAAGAAATACCAACCCCAAATATTAGACAACCATCCCACTCCAAAAGAACTAAAAAAAGAAGAAAGGCCCTCTGTGCCATAAATTAATCCTGCGTTTAAATATATGTTTATTAGATTGCTGAAAATGGAAACCTTCATAAGGATTTTTGTTTTTTCTATGCCGGCAAAAAACCCTTGAAATATAAAGGACAAGCTTGATGTTATTACGCTTAAAAATACAACTTGAGTATAGTCAATACAAAGCTGTCCTGTTTCTCCCCCTACAAAAAATGGAACAAATTTGTCTGCAAAAACATATCCAAAAAATGATGCTGGTGCTCCATATATTAAAGCCATAAAAAGACCATTGTGTAGTGCGGTGCCACATTTGTTAAATTTTTTCTGACCCAGTCTTCTTGAGGTGAGGGTTTGTGTCCCCGTTCTAAGTCCAATCGCAAAAGCAATGGCAGACCAGCTTAACATCGCACCCATTCCAGTTGCCGCCAAAGCGGATGCGCCAAGGTGGCCAACCATTGCCATGTCAACAAGCCCCATCATTACACGAGAAATATTGCTAAAAATAACGGGCCACGCCAAGATAATAACTTCTTTTGAAATTTCTGGGTTCTTTGATTTGATTCTAAAAATTGATTTAAGCATAAATTTCTTTGTTCGGGCTCTTTTTGAGCGGGTCAAATTTAGATTTATTTCAAAACGAATTAGAAAGAAACTTTTTCTTATAATAACTTTCCTACTATGAATATTAAATTTTCCAAGCCAGTCAAGATTGCTTTAGAAAATAGTGCGCCTATTTTAGCTTTAGAGTCAACTATCATTGCCCATGGGATGCCCTATCCTGATAATCTTATTTTCGCGGAGGGGGCTGAAAGCCTTTGTAAAAAACTGGGTGTTGCTCCCGCAACCATTGCAATTATTAAAGGAGAAATTTGCGTCGGGCTTTCTAAAAATCAACTTACGCTCATTGCTAAAAATAAAAACGTTAAAAAAATAGCTCGACATGAAATTGGTTTCGCTATTTCGCAAAAATGGACTGGAGCGACAACGGTTTCTTCCACGATGCATATTGCAAAACAAGCTGGGATTTCTGTTTTTGCAACAGGGGGAATTGGAGGTGTTCATCGCGGGTCGGAATATTCTTTTGATGTTTCTCAGGACCTAATCGCTTTATCTCAAATCCCTATGATTGTTGTTTCGGCTGGAGCCAAGGCAATTCTAGATATTCCAAAAACTGTAGAATTATTAGAAACATTGGGTGTGCCTATCTTGGGATATAAAACCAAAAATTTTCCGGCATTTTATTCTAGGGTATCTGGCGTTTCTTTGACCTTAGAACTAAAAAAACCTCAAGATATAGTTGCGTTTTATTTCTCTCATTTAAAAAATGGTTTATCTTCAGCAATTTTACTCGCAAACCCCGTGCCTAAACCAAATGAAATCCTCGCAAAAAAAATGGAAGATTCCATTAATGTGGCTATTGAAAAAGCTAAAAACTTGGGCGTTAAAGGAAAACAACTAACTCCGTTTTTATTAGAGCAGATTAGAAACGAAACAAAGGGGAAAAGTCTAAAAACAAATCGTGTGCTTGCACTGAACAATATAAATCTTGGAGCGCGGGTTGCTCTTGAGGTATCAAAAAAGCCTCGTTAGGCGTTAATTGGTTTTCCTATAGCAAAAACCTGAACTCCGACATAATGCCAAACAGGAGATATAATTCCAACTGTTTTTGAAATGATTTTTTTGCTGTTTACTGTCTCAAATTTATCGGGACCAACGGTGTATGTGTTTTCCTGTTTTAAATTTTCAAGTGCGTGGTAAATTTGGCTTTGGTCTGGAAAGGTAGGGTAGTTTTTGTAGGGCGTTTCTCCTCGTAAAAAATTGATGCCCGATTTATTAACATGATCTGTAATGCAAATAGGTTCGCTTGCGTTTTTGATTTGATCTTCTATTAAAATCGAATCTATTGAGTATAAGTTTTTAAGTGCATGAAGTGTTTTTGGGTTGATGTGGCTTTGATCAAAGCGTTTTGGGTACAAATACGTATTGCTGTTTTTTTGGTAAATTAAATGCTTTTGTGTTTCTTTTGTGTTTGAAAAATTCGCGTGCTTTTTTTGGGGGCCCGTTGGGAGATAAATAAAACCCATTATCGATTTCCAAAAAGTGCTGAGCCAACTCTAACCATTGTGCTTCCCTCTTCAATGGCTACTTCAAAATCACCGCTCATGCCCATAGATAGTTCTGTTAATTTGTTTCCTGATTTTTGAGTATTTATTTTTTCTTTAATTCTTCTTAATAAGGCAAATGATTCTCTAATTTTCTTTTCATTTTGTGTTAAAGGACCAACAGTCATTAAGCCGTGCACTGAAATGTTTTGAGTGTTTGCGGCTTCAATCATTCCCTCAATGTCGTTTGGGTTAAAGCCGTGTTTTTGCGCTTCGCCGCTTGTGTTTACTTCTAATAAAATTTGGATGTTTTTTCCTTTAGAATCAATTTTTTGCGCAAGATTTACAGAGTCAACAGAGTCAATAGTATTAAACAAATCTAAACATTTATTTATTTTATTTGATTGTAAATGGCCGATGAATCTTTTTGTAAGGTTCGGCATATTAGCAAATGATTCAAATTTTTCTGACGCCTCTTGAATGCGGTTTTCACCAATAGAGCGTATACCTAAAACATAGCTTTCTTTTATAAATGAAAATGGGTGGGTTTTTGTAACAGCAATAATTTGAACGCTTTGGTTTAAACCTAGTTTTTGTTTGGATTCTTCTATGCGTCCAACAATTTTCTCAAAGTTGCTTGATAGACTCATTTTTCTGGAGTGTCGCTTGTCGGATCCCCAATACTAAGTTGTTTGTCTTCTGGTTTTTCTTCTTCTGTCGCTTCTTCTTCGCTAATAACGCGCGTGATGGTTGAAATACTTGTCCCGCCATCTAGTTTTACTAAACGAACGCCTTGTGTAACCCGCCCAATTGTTCGAATGGCGCCGACGGGCTGTCGCATGAGAACACCTGAATCTGTTATGACAATAAGATCGTCTGAGTCAACCACTTCCATAATTTTAACCATTTTACCTGTTTTATCTGTACATCGCATGGTTAAAACACCTTTTCCGCCGCGGGTTTGGGTGCGATATTGGATGACATCTGTCCGCTTACCGTACCCTCTTTCTGTCGCAACTAAAATGGTTCCTTCGCGTCTTACCACAAGCATTCCCACTACATAGTCAGTTGTTGAGCTTAGTGTTATTCCTTTAACGCCCATTGTTTTTCGACCGCTTGGGCGAACATTCCCTTCTGAAAAGCGAATAGATTTTCCTTCATGTGTTCCTAAAAGAATATCATGTTCTCCATTTGTAATTCTTGCTTCAATAAGCTTGTCCCCTTCTCGAACTTCTATGGCATAAATCCCACCTTTTCGTGGGTTGCCATAAGCTGAGAGCATTGTCTTTTTAATAATTCCTTTTTGGGTTGCCATCACAATATAGTGATTATCGTCAAACTCTTTCACACTAACAAATGCTTGTGTTTTTTCCCCGGGGCTACATCCAATAAGATTAACAATCGCCCTTCCGCGAGTGGCCCTTCCGCCTTGTGGAATATCATAAACTTTTAGCCAATAACATTTTCCTTGGTCTGTAAAGAAAAGCATATAATTATGCGTATTTGCAATAAATAAATGTTCAACAAAATCTTCATCTTTGCTCATGGCGCCCTGCACGCCTCTTCCGCCACGTCTTTGTGTCCTGTATGTATTTAGAGCTGTTCTTTTAATATAACCTTGATGGGTAATGGTTAATACAACCTCCTCTTCTGCTATCATGTCTTCCATAGAAAAATCTGCATCTACGGGTAAAATTTCTGTGCGTCTTTCGTCGCCGTAATTGTCACGGATTTCCATTAATTCGGATTTAATTATATCCATTCTTTGGTTTTTGTTTTCGAGAATTCCTTTTAAGCGAGCAATGATTTGAAGCACTTCTTTGTATTCGGCCACCACTTTTTCAACTTCAAGGCCTGTAAGTTTTTGAAGGCGCATATCTAAAATCGCCTGACTTTGAATTTCTGAAAGATTAAAATTATCCATCAGGCCTTCTTTAGCCTGTTTTGGGTCTTTGCTCCCGCGAATAATAGCAATGACTTCATCTATATTGTCTAAAGATATTTTTAAACCTTCAAGAATGTGAGCCCTAGCTTCAGCCGCTTTTAAATCGAACTCTGTTCTACGAACAACTATTGTGTGTCTAAAGTCAATAAAATGTTGAAGGATTTCCCTGAGAGTCATTATTTTTGGAACATCATTAAAAAGCGCCAAAAGAATAATTCCAAACGTTTCTTGGAGCTGGGTGTGTTTATAAAGTAGGTTTAAAATCACCTCGGGAACGGCGTCGCGTTTTGTTTCTATTACAACGCGAATTCCGTCTTTGTCTGATTCGTCTCGAAGGTCAGAAATACCTTCTACTTTCTTGTCTCGAACAAGATCGGCAATTTTTTCGATTAATTTTGCTTTGTTTACTTGATAGGGGAGCTCGGTAATAATAATGCTATCTTTTCCACTTTTTGCTGACTCTATGTGGGCGCGGGCGCGCATTTTAATTATACCGCGACCTGTTTCGTATGCTTTTTTAATTCCGTCCATCCCAAGAATTAATCCCGAAGTTGGAAAGTCTGGTCCCTTGATATGTTCTTGTAGTTCTTCTACTGTCATGTTTTTATTATCAATAAGCGCCATAAGACCGTTGATAATTTCTGTCAAATTGTGTGGTGGAATTTTTGTTGCCATCCCAACCGCAATGCCTTCCGATCCGTTGATAAGGAGTGTTGGCACCATACTGGGAAGCACCGCCGGTTCTTTGAGGGTTTCGTCAAAATTTTGAACCCACTCTACTGTTTCTTTGTCTAGGTCTTTTAACATTTCTCCCGCTAAGCGCGTCATGCGAGATTCAGTATAACGCATTGCAGCTGCGTTGTCTCCGTCAATAGATCCAAAGTTTCCCTGACCATCAACAAGCTCATAGCGCATTGAAAATTCTTGCGCCATCCTAACGAGCGCATCATAAACAGAGCTGTCGCCGTGGGGGTGGTATTTACCTAAAACATCACCAACGATCCTTGCGGATTTTTTATAGGCTCTGTTCCAGTGAGACCCTAAGTCGTTCATACCAAAAAGGATTCGTCTGTGGACAGGTTTTAGTCCATCTCTGACGTCGGGTAAGGCTCTTGATACAATTACTGACATTGAGTAGTTAAGATAACTTTCTCTCATTTCTTCTACAATGTCGCGGTTTATTGTGTTGTCGCGGTTAAAATCAACCATGTTTATTTTTTCCTAATTTTAATTGTTTTTATTCTGTTAATGCTTTGGCTTAAACGTCAAGGTTTACAACAAATTTTGCGTTTTTCTCAATAAAAGTTCTGCGAGGCTCTACATCGTGCCCCATTAAGTCTTGAAATGTTTCGGCCGCTTTCGCTGCATCTTCAACTGTGATTTGCATCAAAGTTCTCCGCTCTGGGTCCATGGTGGTTTCCCAAAGCTGCCCTGGGTTCATTTCGCCTAAACCCTTATAGCGCTGAACTCCGATTTTTGTTGTTTTGTTATCTTTTTTCATTCGCTCCATCGTTAGCTCTCGTTCATTGTCGTCATAGACGTAAAACTCTTTTTTGCCCTGATGAAGCCTATAAAGTGGGGGAAGCGCTAGATAAAGATTTCCATTGTAAATTACTTCCGGCATTTTTCTAAAAAAGAACGTGAGAAGGAGGGTTCTAATGTGTGAACCATCAACGTCTGCGTCAGTCATAATAATTATCTTATGATATCTGAGTTTTTCAATATTAAAGTCTCCCGCAGAGCGCTCTCCTGTGTCTTCGTCTGTTCCGCCAAATCCCGCGCCTAAGGCGGTAATGATTGATTGAACCTCGTTATTAGATAATAATTTGTCTATTCGTGCTTTTTCGGAATTAATGACCTTTCCCCGTAAAGGTAAAATAGCCTGGGTTCTTCGGTCTCTCCCTTGTTTGGCGGAACCTCCCGCAGAATCTCCCTCAACTAAATATAGCTCGCTAAATGCGGGGTCTCGATTGGAACAATCTGCAAGTTTACCTGGAAGAGAAGACCCCCCAAGTGCGCTTTTTCTCCGAATCAATTCTCTGGCTTTTCTGGCTGCGCTTCTACTTCTTGAAGCTAGTAGCGCTTTTTCGATTACCCGCCTACCAATGGATGGGTTTTGTTCTAAAAAGTCGAGAATTCCCTCATAAACTGCCGCATCCACAAGCCCCTTCACGTCGCCATTTCCAAGTTTTGTTTTGGTTTGGCCTTCAAATTGTGGCTCCTGAACTTTTACACTGATAATTGCGGTTAACCCCTCCCTAAAATCTTCCCCGGATAGGTTTATTTTTTCATTCTTTTTGGCTTTAATTAAATTGTTTTTTGCCGCGTGATTATTCATGGCCCGCGTTAGGGCAGACCTAAAACCCGAAAGATGTGTTCCGCCTTCGATGGTGTTGATATTGTTTACAAAGGTTAAAATGTTTTCGTTGTATGTTGTTCCATATCGAAAAGCAACGTCAATCGGGACTGTCCCCGTTTCTTTTGAAATTGTAATAATTTTATTGTGAATCGGATTGTTGTGTTCGTCTAAATATTTAACAAAATCGCTTAAGCCACCTTTAAAGTTAAAAACACCTGACTGTCCGTCTTCTTTTCTCTTGTCTGAAAGCCTTATTTCCAGGCCCTTGTTTAGGTAGGCCAGCTCTCTAAGTCGGTCTGCAATGATATCATATTCAAATTTTGTGGTGTTAAAAATTGTGCTGTCTGGGAAAAAACAAACCTTTGTTCCTGTTTTTTTTGTGGTGCCGGTCACTTTTAATTTATTTTGAACAATGCCTGTTTTATAGTCCTGCCGGTGTATTTCTCCTTCGCGCTTCACTTCTACCCATAGGTGTTCGGAAAGTGCATTTACAACAGAAACGCCAACGCCGTGAAGCCCACCAGACACCTTATAAGACCCTTTGTCAAATTTCCCCCCAGCATGAAGGACGGTCATTACAACCTCAACGGCTGGCTTGTTTTCTTCTTTGTGAATATCAACGGGAATGCCTCGGCCATCATCTTCTACTGTAACCGAGCCGTCTTTGTTTATGTTTACTTTTATTACAGAACAGTGTCCTGCAAGCGCTTCGTCTACAGAATTATCAACCACCTCATAAACCAGATGGTGAAGACCCCGTTTTCCTACGTCGCCAATATACATGGCTGGTCTTTTTCGGACCGCTTCTAATCCTTCAAGAACTTTTATGCTTTCTGCGCTATATTGTTGTGTTGTCATAAAAATAAAATATCCTTAATTATGTTTTGATTTAATGCTTTGTTGAGTTTTTCTATAATTTCTTTTTTTTTAAACTGAAGCTCTTGTCTCCAGCTTGAGTTTGACACTTTTACTTTTATTATTCCGTGTTCTACGCTTTCAACTTCTGTGTTTTTTCCTACCATTTCACCAACGGTTTCGCTCCAAATTACAAGCGCCCGTTGTTGTGTTACGCCTTTTTCTAGGCCGGCTGATTTTAGGTAACTTTCAAGCGCTAAGCCTAGGCGTTGCATGTTCTTTTTAGGTGTAGCGTTTTTGTGTTTTTGGCTTGAGTGTCTATGCCGCTTTTTTCTAAGCTTATTAAATCTGTGGTTGTTATTATTGTTTGTATTTTTGTTTGAAATTTCTGTTCAAATTTTTTGATAAGCTTTACTATTTTTTGACTTCTATCTGAGTCTAGTTTTGCAAAGAGATCGTCTAATAAGAGCGTTGGTGTTGTTTTTGTTTTTGTTGCAATAAAAAATAACTCAGCCAGTTTTAACAATATTAGTGTTATTTTATGTTCTCCTTGGGATCCGAGTTTTTTAAGGTTTTTAGTGTCCCAAATAAGATTAAAATCATCTCTGTGTGGACCCGCGTTGGTTTGGCCTGTTGTAATGTCTCTTGTTGTTGTTTTGTTGAGTTTTTGTAAAAATGTATTTTTTTTCAGTGTTGGCGCTTGGTATTCAAGGTTAAGTTTTTCGTCGTCCGAAAAGCCCTCTAAAACTTTTTTTAGTTCCTTGTTGTATTGATTAAACAGGTCTTGTCTTTTTTTCCAAAGACTTATTGCTTCTTGCGATAGGTGTTCGTCCCAAATTTTCAAACTATCTTGTTTTTCTTTCTTATCTCTGATTTGAATCAGCGCAGCATTTCTTTGTTTTAAAATTTTGTGATATCTAACCAGCGTTTCTGCGTACGGCCTAGAAATAGATGAAAACATTTTATTAAAAAATTGTCTTCGCTGTGCGGGGGCTCCTTTAGTGACGGCTTGTTCTTCTGGCGACAAAACAACAACCGGATTTTTTCCTATCAAGTCTTTTAGGCCAAAAACGCGCTTATCGCCGACCCTAAAGCGCCTTTCACCTTTTTTGTTTTGATGGAGCGTTACTGTTTCTTTTGTTTCCTTTTGGCTAAAATTTCCTTTTATTGTTAATAGTTCATCGCCTATTGTTAATAGTTCTTGGTGTTTGCTTGTTTTAAAGCTTTTACCAAAAGACAATGTGTGTATCGCCTCGAGAACGCTTGTTTTTCCTGATCCGTTTTGTCCCCAAAGAATGTTTAAACCTGGGTTGAATTTTATTTGGGTTTTGAAATGATTTCTAAAAGAATCCATTTCAATTGTTATAATGGCCATTAATGATTGCTTTGTGTTTAATTGTTCAGTCTTATTGGCATTAACAGCATTGTTGCTTCTATATTCTTGTCTGTTTTTGCGGAATTAAATAAGGCGGCGCTAATGGGGGTGTTTAGGTTTATAATGATGTCTTCACCCTCTGTGTGGCTAACAATGTCTTTTAAGTATTCTGCGTTATACCCAATCGTTAGTGCTTCTCCTTTAAATTGCGCGACAATTTCCTCTTGTGCTTTCGATGCTTTTTCCGGGTCTTCTGTTGTTATTAAACATTGTGTGCTGGAAAGATTAAGCGCTACTTGCCTTGTTGTTTTGTTTGAAAAAATGGAAACGCGGCGTATGGCGCCCAACAAATCGGATTTCTTTACGGTTAGCGCTTTTGTATTGTCGTTTGGTATTACGCTTTCATAGTCAGGGAATCGCTCATCGATTGTTCGGGTTAATACTGTTAGTTTCTCCATTGTCGCCGTTGTGTGGCTTTTTCCAATTGTTAGTTTTAATGTGCTTTCTTCTTTTCCAAGTTGTAATAACATGTAGTTTAAAAATTTTCTTGGGATAATCACATCACCGGTATAATCGGACGATTTAAAATCTTTTCTTGTGTATTTAACTAACCTGTGCCCATCTGTAGAAACAGCTGTTAGGTTATCCGATTTAAATCTAAATAAAACGCCGGTTAGCGCCGGTTTTAAGTCGTCCCTGCTTGCCGCAAAAACCGTGGATTCAATCGCTGTTTTAAATAAAGGAGAGTCTATAAAAAATTCATCACCATCCTTTGTGTCTGGGGTTGCGGGAAATTCTTCTGCTGGTTTGCCCATTAAATCATAAACGCCCATTTCCGTTTGAAGTTCAACTTTGTTGTTTTTATCCGATATAAGGGTTATCCTCGTTTCGGGTAACTCGTTTGTAATGTCCAAGAGCGTTTTTAAGGGAATAGCCACAGAACCAGCCTCTTCTAGGCTTACGGGAATTTCTGCAATAATTGTTATTTCAAGATCTGTTGTGCGTAGAAGCGTTTTTTCACCTGAGGCTTCAAATAAGACACATCCTAATATGGGAAGGGTAGAGCGAACAGGAACCGCTTTTGAGATTTTTTGTAAAACTTTTTGTAATTCTGTTTTTGATGTAGAAATCTTCATTTTTTATCCGTCGTTTTATGGATTGAAAAATATGTATTTTCACTTAGAAAATAGACAGGGAATTTTACCTCATTAATTGGATTTTCTCAATAGATTTTTATAGTAAGACCATTAATTAATGGGATATTTTTTTTAATGAAAAAAAGACTATTATTTATATAAGAACCCATATTGTGTATAAATCTAAAAACAAAGCAAACAAAATAAACAAAACAAGGGGATGGTCATTGGCGTTTAAAGAAAAACTTTATGTGAACAAAATCTTAAAAACAAAAACAGACGTTAAAAACACAACTATTTTTAAGTGATTTAAAAAAAAACAGCTTTCAACGTCAACGGTTTTACAGGTGTGGATAACTATTGTGGATAACTATTTACCCTCGTTGACATAAATATAGAAATTTTTCCGCGCATCCGCGATCCAAGAATCATACCACTTCATTTTTTTATAATTTAAAGCCATTTCTTCTATTTCTGACCAATGAGTTTTTAAAGTTGGCTTTCCACCGGGTTTTATTTTTTCGACCCACAACAAATGAAAGCCAAGCGAAGAGTTAATAGGCGGACTACAGGCACTAAGATCTACATATTTAATTGCTTGTCCAATTTCTTGGACTGGATAGTTTTTTGGATCTATCCACCCAAGGCTTCCCCCAGAGGAAGAGCTTGATTTATCATCAGAATACCTTTTAACAAAACCCATATAGTCTTTTAAAGTTTTAGACGAGTCCTTTAAAGAAAGAGCCAAATTGAAAGCGCGACGCTCATCCTCTTTGTTCACTTTTGCCTGTATAAGAATGTGGCGCACCTTTATTTTATCTCCTTTTTTTTCTAAGGTTTCAATAAGGTGGTATCCAAACTCAGTTTCAACAGGTTGGCTCACAAAACCAATAGGTTGAGAAAAAGCCACCTGCTCAAAAGGCTTTACAAAAGAACCGCGATTCACAAAACCAAGACTTCCACCCTCAACGCTAGAGCCAGGATCAGCGGAGTGTTTTTTTGCAAGAAGCGCAAAAGACGCCCCCCCAACAACTAAAGACCTAAGACTATCTAAAAAAGAATATGCGTTTTTTTTAGATTCTACACTGGGGCTGGGCTTTATCAAAAGATGACGAAGAAGCACAACAGAAGGAACAATGGGGAGGCTATCCTGAAATTCAGAATAAAAACCAAAAACACCCTCTCGGGAAACAGCAATACGAGAAAGCAATTGTTGTTGATATCTTTCTGAAATCATTCTGTCTTGCATGTCAAACCAAAACTCACGCTTAAAAGACTTCAGTGATTGGCCGAGCATTTCTTCTGCTTTTTTTTCACCACCCGATTGAGAAACAATATTTGAAACCTGCTGTTCAAGCGAAGCTGTTACCTCCTTTTCATCAACCGTCACAGAATCTAAAGCAGCCATTTCGAGGATAATTTTTTGATCCACCATTTGTTTTATAATGTTTTTCTGTAGGCGAACAAAGGCCTCAGGATTTGTTTGTGGGTTAATCCGCGATTGAAGTGCAGACATTTTTACAAGCTGAATAAGATCGCTTTTTAGTATAATGTAGTTTTCCACCTGGGCAGCAACACCATCAACAACTTGTTTTTGTTTTATTATATTATTCTGCCCAAAAAGAACAAAATATAACACAAAAAAAACAAACACCCTTTTATTTTTTATCATAAACAAACTCCTTATTAACATAAACCGTGGATATATTCTTTAGGCTATCCAAAACCATAGATATTTTTTTGTTTTTTTCTATTTGAAATAAACGACTATAAATTTCATCATGAGCCTTATCTAGACCAATCAAAGTTCCTTTTGCGTGTTTTTTAATGATGCTTATTATATGATAAGCACCCCCAGAGAAGACAGGGCCATGTAACGATTTTTTTGATTTAGAAAAAACCATTTTATCAAGCCCCGCAAGCAACTGTCCCCGCCGAACAACAAGGGGCTCAACGCCATATTTTAACAAAAGTTCCTTTCTTGTGATGCCAGAGCCACCGCGAGAAAAGGTCGATTTTATTTCACTCGCCACTCCCGCACCCTTAACAACAAAATGATAAACCACCGCCTCATCAAAACGCCTATAAAAAGAATCTTTGTTTTTATTATAATAAACCCTTATTTGTTGGTTCGAAATATCAACTCCCCCCGCAGACGCTATATCAAGATACGAAGAGATCAATAATTTATCATAATAAACCCCAACCTTAGCAATAATTACACTATCTTTATTTAAGTGACCATTAAAAGCTGCATCTAAAACCACCCTATCATCAACCCAACGTTGAAGAAAAAAAGATAAATCGCCACCAGAAAACGAAGACGAAAGCAGGTCTCCGCGAGTTAGTTTTTTGTCGTTAACCCGCGCAATCACAATATCCTCGTTCTTTTTTTGTAAAGAGCACGAAACAAAAAAACAAAGAAGCCCGCAAAAACATATTTTTTTCATACCCTAAAACTAACCATAGAAACCCGACAATAACAGAGGAACAGATCTATTTAACAAGGCCAGCGCCTCCCAAGTAGACCGACAAGGAACAACAACACCTAAATTGCCATTTCTTTTTTCAGAGAGCTTTATTTCACCGTAGCGAGAACCAACAACAGAATAAAACAAAACAACAAGGTCGTTTACGGTTTCAAGTGCCCCCAACCCCGTTAAAACAAACTCAAGAGCGCTTGATTTAATAGAAACAACAGACACAATATCACCGCCAAGCAGAATTTTATTTTTTGTAATATCCAACAAAACGCCCACCTCTTTAGGCGGACCACCAAAACGATCTTTTAATTCATCTCTAATTCGATCCACCACACCAACAAGCCGAGCCCTAGAGAGCCTATCATAATAATACAAACGCACACCTTCTTCTTGGATATAGTCTTTTGGAATTAACAATTCACCGTCATACAACATAGAGGGAAAGGCAACCGAAGAAACGCCCTCACCAACAGCATCTTTGAGCAAATCACAATATAACTGAAAACCAACAGAAGAAATGTGGCCGCTTTGCTTATACCCAAACAAAGCCCCAGCCCCACGTATTTCTAGGTCTTTTAATGAGATTTCATAACCAGACCCTAGTGACGTATGTTGCTCAATTGTTTTTAACCTCTTATGTGCGTTGCTATCTAATTGTTTTCTAGGAATAAGCAGTAAACAATTTGCCTTGCGGTGCCCCCGCCCAACCCGACCCCGTATTTGGTATAACTGAGATAAGCCAAAGTTTTGCGCATCGTTTATTATGATACAATTCGCATTAGAAACATCTAAACCAGACTCAATAATAGTTGTGCAAATCAAAACATCTATCCCCCCAGAAAAGAAAGCTAAAATAGTTTTTTCTAATGTTTTTGCATCCTGGCGCCCATGGATAAATGCCACAACGTTTTTTGAAAACCGATGTTTGATTTTCTCATAATAATAAGGTATACCATCAATAGAATTATTAAGGAAATAAACCTGCCCCCCGCGAGACAGCTCCCTATCTATGCGCTCAAAAATCACACCCATGTCAAAGTATTTTATGTCTGTAGAAATAGGCTGGCGAGCAACGGGAGGCGTTAGTATTTTGCTGATTTCTTTGACACCAGATAGCGCGTGTTGCAAGGTTCTTGGTATTGGCGTGGCAGACAGGCTTAATAAATCCACCCCCTCCTTAATAAATCGAATTTTTTCTTTATGCCTTACGCCAAAACGATGCTCTTCATCCACAATCAACAAAGATAAATCCGGCAAATAAACGTCCCCACTTAAAAGACGATGCGTACCAATCAAGACATCGATTTTTCCCCTAAGCGCCCTTTCGAGAATACCGACCTGTTCTTTTTTAGTTTTAAAACGAGACAACAATTCGACCGAAACACCCAACGGCTCAAATCGCTCAAAACAACTAATATAATGTTGGTCAGCCAAAAGCGTTGTGGGGCACAAAAACATAGCCCTTTTCCCAGAAAGAACAGCAAGCATTATAGCTCGAAGCGCCACCTCTGTTTTTCCAAACCCCACATCACCGCAAATAAAACGATCCATAGGCTCCTCTTTTGCCATATCAACCAACACATCACTTATCGCGCGAGATTGATCTTTTGTTTCCAAAAAAGGAAACGAATCAACAAGGGAGTTATAAAACTCATTAGGAGGATCATAAACAAACCCCCGGCCGGTCTTTTTACTTGAATACAAACGGAGAAGTTCTTTAGCGACAACCTCGACAGACTTTTTTGTTTTTAAAACATCAGTGGACCATTTTTTTCCACCAACAATCGACAGCGTGGGCGCTTTATTTGTAGCTAAATAACGATGCACAAGAGTCATTTTATCCAAAGAGACAGACACCCTTACATTATTAGCAAATTCTAATTCAAGAGATTCCTGTTTGTTGTTATTAAAAAAAGACAATCCCCTATAGATACACACACCAAAAGGCGCGTATACCAAAAAATCACCCTCCTCCAGGCCTGACAAATCAACTAAACCATCACCTTGATTAATTTTTTGATCAACAAACCAACGAGGCCGCTTATTTGTTACAACAAAATCGCTTTCCGACAAACAACAAAGCCCAAGAGACAAGGAATAAAAACCTGAAAAAAGTGGTTTTTTAATATGAATAAAGTTTGTCAAATTTAAATAAGGAGAAACAGGACGAAGGTCTTCCCCAAAATAGTAAACGTTTTTAGGGGTAAACTTTTTCACCAACAAAAGCAAAGCTTCTTTTTTAGCGACAGGGCTTAGCTTTTTTATAAACACATCAACGCTATCAACAGAAAGAGCTTTCGCTTTTGATTTATAATTTAAAAACGTAAGGTGACGATTAATTGAGTTATAATCCAAAACAACCTCTGCCGAAAACAACCCCATAAGTGATTGTTTATCATCAAGGCACACCACACTCTTTTGTGGGGGGCTTATCGAAATATTGTCAAAAACCGATACCGTAAGCTGGGTAGATTGATTAAAATAACGCAGAGACTGTATAGCCGTAAAATCAAACTCCACCCTTATGGGGTTAGACAAATATGCAGGAAAAAAATCTATAATATTTCCACGGATCGAATACTCCCCAGGTGACCCAACAGCGCAAACGCTCACATATCCCCAATCAAGTAAAAAAGAAACAAGCGAGTCTTTTTCAATTTCCAACCCAACACTTAAATCCAACAAAAGACTTTTTGTTTTTTTTTCAATATC
>Ga0257122_1000252_pt1 | contig 53884 bp, 40 predicted proteins | sample SI106_120metaG_FD_190146 | JGI IMG/M metagenome (GOLD analysis project Ga0257122, IMG submission 190146) | Marine microbial communities from Saanich Inlet, British Columbia, Canada - SI106_120 | ecosystem: Environmental > Aquatic > Marine > Inlet | place: Canada: British Columbia | collected... | reverse complement strand
GATGGCTCCACCGATCCATTGGCCAAATGTCTGGGACTCACGACCGAGGAGGTGGTGGTGGCGCTTGCGAGTTTGGAAGAGGCGGGTGTCATATCCCGAGACGGTGGGGCGGGTCTTATCTTGAATAGGGAAAGACTGGTGTTACATCAAGCCGCGAAAAAGCCCCCCGTCGCATAGGATCGTTGTCCCCGTGATGTAGCTCGCCCGGGAAGACGCCAGGAAGGTGATCAGCGAGGCCAGTTCATCGGCTTGACCGTAGCGGCCCAGAGGAATCTGCCGCTGGGCTTGCGCGCGAATTTCTTCCACGGAGACATTCTCGGCTTCCGCACGAGCTTGGTCCAGTGCAACCAGGCGGTCGGTCGCAATCCGACCGGGACAAACGTTATTGATCAGAATATTGTCTGCGGCGAGTTCTCCAGCCAGTGTTTTTGCCATCGACACCAAGGCTGCACGGTAGGCATTGCTGAGCATCAAGCGGTCAATGGGTTCCTTCGCAGAAATGCTCGCAATGTTGATGATGCGACCGCCGCCACGCTTGCGCATGGACGGCAAGGCCTCTCGGATGAGTCTCACCGCGCTCATCAGGATCGCGTCGTGCCCGCCGTGCCACGCCGCGTCATCAAGGTCGGCGAATGCGCCTACCGGAGGCCCTCCTATGTTGGTAACGAGTATATCCAGGCCCCCCATCGCTTCAACAGTTTGTTGGACGGCCGTTGCCGGCCCTTGCTGGTTCGTCAAATCACAAACGATCGTACGTACCTCAGCGCCTGTGTCCGCACAGAGCCGGTCTGCTGCGGCCTCGAGGTCGTCTTGGTTGCGCGCGCACATGACGATTCGTGCGCCTTCTTCCGCCAGCGCACGTGCGGTGGCCTTGCCCAGCCCTCGGCTGGAGGCTGCTACCAGCGCGATCTTGCCGTTCAAACCGAGATCCATTTGTAAATCCTCCTTGATTGTGCAAAATGACGTAAGTTGCGGTCGGGGGTCAATGCCCACCTGCACCCCCGCTCCTAAAACTCTCACCGGATGTACGAATTCGGTGGAACCAAGACTGAGGAGACTAGATGCGTTTTCGAGCCATCGGCTTAGCCCTTGCGACATTCTGCCTGATCGGCGCCCATCCCCTCGTTGCATCGGCACGCAAGGTCGAAGATATCTACGCGAAGCAGGTCGTCTTCCTCAAGAAAAGACCGCCTTTCAAATTCAAATCCAAGAAGGCATTTCTCAATTTCCTGTCGAGTAAGAGGATGGCGAAGAGAAGACGGAAGCCAGCGGACGTCTGGCCGGTCAAGAAAGGCGGCCGGACCTGGAAGATACAATACATGGCTTTCTTCAAACGTCCCATCAACGATCGCGAGGTAAAGCTACGATTTTACGACATTACATCCGGTCGTGAATACGTTGCAGGTGATAGTTTGTTCACCCGCATGGGACAGCGCATCGTCTCGTCTTCCCTTGAGCTGACGGACGATCAGGGCTTTCAGATCAACCGGAAATACCAACTCTACGTCCTCGGCCGCGGGAATGTATCCTTGGCCAATACGACGTTTTGGTTGCGAGGTCGTCCGGAAGTCTATTCTGGAAAGGTCACGTTTTCGGATGAGGATGCCAAGCTCAACAAGCGCTAGGCCGCTTGCCGGCCCGGGCCGACATAGACCGGGCGTTCACCTACGCATTGTCGCCCGAAAGTCTTGACTTTCCCTACACATCCAAGCTAATAGGGGCCGCTGATTAGGAAGTCTGTCAGCGAATAGGAGGCTCTATGTCTCGTCTTACGGGCATTGGTTTGGCGTTAGCCATCTTGTTGGGGCCGGGCGCCCTGTACGCACAAATGACTGGCAATGTAGATCGGCTAAAGGCTGACTTACATGGCGAAAATCTAGATAGAGCCGTCGCTGCGGCGAGCGCGTTGGGTTCCTTGAAGGATCCGACGGCCCGCGACGCGTTGATGGGAGCTATTCAGCTCGGTGCTCCCCCGACCCTCTATTCAGCGCTACTGGAAGCACTGGGGCTTCATAAAAGTCCAAAAACGCTCGGTATTCTGGCCCAAGCGACCCACAACCGTAACCCTGACCTAAGGGTTGTCGCGCTACGCGCCTTAGCATCGATCAAGGATCCTCAGATTCCCCCAATTCTGATCCAACGTCTGGGCGACAGCAATCCCATGGTTCGGGCGACCGCTGCTCGAATTCTCGGGGAAATGAAGGAACGCCGCGCCGAAAAGGCGTTGTTCAAGATGCTCAAGCGTGGTGATCGCTCGGCAGCTGCCCCCCTCGGCAAGATCGGTGGCGCCGAAACCGCGAAGCGCTTAGCTGAACAGTTGGGTGAGATTGGCGACTCCGCCTTGGCGGTTGCCTTTGGCGAAATGCTAAAACGCAAGACCTTCGGTTCAGATCCCCTACGAACCGAAATCGTGAAAACCTTGGGCAAGATCCCTGGCCGAGACGCCACGGCTGCGTTGGTCGAATATGTAGCGAGTGTGCCTGAAAAGGAGGTCCGCCTGTCCAAGAAGGAAGCGGAGAAAATCCTGGAAGGGCGAAAGCAATGAGAAGAATGCGAGATCTCAGCATAGGGAGTCTTCTAGTCTGCGGCTTCGTTCTAGGATGTGGCCATACGGCTTTCAGTCCGCACTTTCCAGATAACCGGAAGGCCGATGTTGGCAATGCAATATCGGGTGTTCGGGCGAAGACGCGGCGGCCCCACAACAGCACAGGCAAATCTCTGGCGCTTATCCTCACCGCGGGCAAGCCATCGCAGATCATCGGGTACGATCTGTCAGGGGGCAAGGCGCTGTGGAAAGTTGCTGGTGCACCCACATCTCGAATGATCATTGGGAACGCGAATTTCTACCATCGCAAGGGTAAAGCTCAGCTCGTAGCGCGTTCTCTGGCCACCGGCGCTGTGATTTGGACAAGGCCGCTCCAGGCGGGGCGTCTGCTCGGGCTCACGGCCGACGGCGACACAATTTACTACACGACTGAAACCGTTCGGGGCAGCAAGGGCGCCGGCAATGCCTCGGCGTTCTTGGTTTCACTCAACGGCGCAACCGGGAGCAAACGATGGGTCCGGCCTTCCCTCGGCCGACTCGGCGCGCCGGCGGCATCGAACGGCATGGTTTTCGTTCCACTCCGGTCTCAATCGCTGGCTATGCTAAACGGCAAAGATGGCGCAGAAATCGCGCGTATTCGTTCGAAGGATGAAACGATTCTTTGGGCACGCACCACGGATCTAGGCGTCTTTTTTGGCGGCAAGAAGGGCATCTACAAGCTGGATAAGAAAGCCGCTTCGGGTACCCAGGCAGGCTCCTCCTTCGTCTCAGCGAAACTCCCGAAATCCGTCCGTCCCGTATACTGGTGGAACGGCTACAACGCGGCGTTGGCGGGCTATACAGCCTACGACCGAAATCGTCTGCTTTGGCGACTGGATAAGGACCTCTCCCTTTCCGGCAATGCCATTTTTGTTCACAACTACCGTTTCTTCTTCGCGTTTGAACCCGGCAAAAAGAACGCAACCACGCTTCGCTGGGCCTATCGATACCCTCGCCATGACGTTGTCGCTTCCGAATTCACGGGCAAGTCGTTGCTCTTGGTGACACGCAGCGGGCACTTGGTGGCTTTGGATCCTGCGAGTGGTCTACCGATATACGAGCGAGATTTGAAGACTCAAGTCCACGGGGTCACCTTTGATGCCGCTGGTTACGCCGCACCAGGAAAACCGCAGGGTAAGGCCGATCTGCTCAAAGCCCTCACGGAAATGATCTGGGACCCAGATCGTCGTTTTGGTGCAGTCAAACTCTTCGGTGTCGAAGAATTGGCGAAGCTAAAAGGCGTCGGTGTTTCGGAAGCGCTGGTGCGAATTGTAACGCAGAAAGGACTGGATCCCGCCGTCTATAAGCGAGCTGGCGATATGATCGTCTCGCGGAAAGACAAAAGCGCCGTCGCGCTTTATCTGAAGACGCTTCAGTCTCACTACAGCTACGTGGAAGGCACCGAAAGCAAGGCGGTAGATATCATGGCGAGAGCCCTCGGCTCACTTGGCGCCAAAGAGGCCGTCCGCCCACTACTTGAGCACCTAAACGACCACGAAACGCCTATCACGGCCATTTCGGATATTGTGCGGGCCTTGACCGCGGTAGGGGATAAGTCGATTCTGGAACCCTTCAGGGATTTCCTGTTGACCTATCGCTCGGATCCCAACTTTCTGAAAGCGCCGGCCGGACTCAATTTGATCGCCGAAGCCTTGTTGCGCCTGGGCGGTGAAGATGAGCGCCAGCTGCTCAGTTTCGTCGAAAACGACAGCCACACGGTCCGTCCACTTCGGGTCTATCTCGCCGCTGCACTCCGTCAAAGCAGCAAGCCAAAAGCGAAGGGCCAAACGCCCAAAGCGTCGAAATAGCTCCGGCCCGACCGCTGCCTCGCTCCTTTGGGGTGTCACGTCCAAATCGGGCGTTGCTTACTCGGCTAAATCAGTGGATAATTTACAGTCATCAATTTCGTCTAACGAGGGCAAACGTGTTTCGAACGATCTACAGAGCTCCGTTGTGGGCAGGTATCGCTGCATTGACCATCGTCGGCTGTTCTCAGGGCGGCTCCGGCACGTGTGCCGAAAAAGCCGAACTCGGTCAGTGCCGGGAGAAGGGCGAAAAACTGCGCAAAGAGGTGAACAAACTCAAGCGTACGCTGGCCCAGGCTTTGGCCAACCCCGGAATGGTAAAGGTCGATTCCAAGCTGCTGGTTATCGAAGGCGAAAAGCCCGGGTCGACCGGGGGCACGCCTCGAGAGGGTACGCTGAGTCAGTCAGAAGTCATTAGTACCGTCACCAAGAATAAAGGGGCGCTTCAAGCCTGCTACAACCGGCTGATTAAACGCGACAGCTCATTTCATCACCGAACGTTAAAGTTACGAATTGGCTTTTCGGTCCAAACCTTGGGCTCGCCGACCAGAGTGACGGTCGCTCCCAAATATGATGCGAAGCTGGCTGCGTGCATTAGCGCCGCTATCCGGCGCTGGAAATTCCCCCGATTTAAGGGCACGGCTGTCGACGTCGTCACGCCCTTTACGCTCAAGCCAAAAGGCTAAGCCAAACACCAACGGCGAAGCACAAGCACCTCTCTCTCTTTGACTTATAGGCGCGTTCTCCCCGGCCGTTTTAAGCGATTTGTCTTGAATATAGGTATGGCTCCGTGGTTGATTCGGCGCGACAACCATGGAGGCTTGCTGAAGATGATAACTCGTTCATTGGTTCGCGTAGCATGTATCAGTCTCGCGTTTTCACTATTGTTAGTGGGATGCAAAACGAAAGAGAAATCTGACGAATCGAAAGCCGTCACCACGAAAAAGGCGTCCGCTAAAGCCAAGTCGGTGGCCGTCGATAAGGCGCTTCTCGCAGCGTTTGCCCCCCTACCGACCCAGATGAAGTCCGACAAGAATCCGGCCACGGAGCCCAAAGTCGCACTGGGTAGAATGCTTTACTATGAAACCCGTCTGTCCAAAGCCAACGATTTGTCCTGCAACAGCTGTCACCAGCTCGCTAAATTTGGCGTAGACGGGGAAGCCACTTCGCCCGGCCACAAAGGACAACGAGGAGGACGCAATTCGCCAACCGTATATAATGCGGCTGGCCATCTCGCGCAGTTTTGGGATGGACGGTCCCCTGACGTCGAAGACCAAGCAAAGGGGCCGATCCTCAACCCGATCGAAATGGCCATGCCCGATGCGAAAACGGTCGTGGCTCTGCTCAAAGGTATCCCCGGCTACGTAGCTGCATTCAAGGCCGCTTTCCCTGCGGATAAGGACCCCGTCACGTACGACAATCTTGGTCGGGCCATCGGCGCGTTCGAACGCAACCTGGTCACGCCATCCCGTTGGGACAAATTCCTCCAAGGCGATGCCAAGGCACTCACCGATGCCGAAAAGAAGGGGTTCTTGGCCTTCGTAGAAGTTGGTTGTCCGACGTGTCATGCCGGTGCCTATGTAGGCGGCGCCATGTATCAGAAGCTCGGATTGGTCAAGCCGTGGCCGAATCAGAAAGACCAGGGACGTTTTGCGGTGACCAAGAAGGATGCCGATAAGATGTTTTTCAAAGCGCCGTCATTGCGAAATATCGCCAAAACCGGACCCTATTTCCACGATGGTGGAACGAAATCACTTGAAGACGCTGTAGCGTTGATGGGCACCCACCAATTGGGCAAAACGCTGAAGAAGGAAAAGCTGGCCAGTATCGTCGTTTGGCTGAAAAGCCTGACGGGAACGCTGCCCACCGCCTATATCAAGAAGCCCGCTTTGCCGGCCGGCAAATAACGCTCGACCATTTCTCTCAGTTCACCATCCCATTTCTCGGGCACCTAGCACCACAGACCTTTTCCGGGTAACCTCGGCGCAGTTCGCAGAGAGGCCCGTTTGGTGGGGGCCGCTCGCAGCTGTGGGAGGAATTCGTGCGCATACAAAAGCTGGTCCTATTGACGGTCGCAGGACTCTTGATCCCGTTCGCCATGGCTGCGTGCTGGGAGTTTGATAACGACTATGATCAGGAACGATGCACGGAGTCGTGTGGTTCTGACAAAATCTGTTACCGGGGATCGTGTGTTGACGAGAACTCGCTCGATGCCGGCACCTCGGACGCGCCCCCCATGCCTATTGATGCCCTGCCCATTGCCGTCGATGCGCCACCCGTCACTGTCGATGCGCTGCCGATCACTGTCGATGCGCCGCCCATCACTGTCGATGCGCCACCCATCACTGTCGATGCGCCGCTGATCACTGTCGATGCGCCACCCGTCACTGTCGATGCGCCACCGATCACTGTCGATGCGCCACCCGTCACTGTTGACGCTGGCCCCTATTGCGGGGATTCCGTGAAGAATGGGAGTGAAGAATGCGACGGCAATGACCTAGGGGGAGCTACCTGCGTGTCAATCGGGTATTCCGGAGGAACGCTCAGTTGTAGCAGTTGTGTTTTTGACAACAGCCTTTGCTTGAAAGTTCTGGACCCAAACGGCAAGTTCCTTGGCGGTCTGGGGTCTCAAGGGGTGTCGGTCGCTTCGGACGGGACGAACTACCTGGTGGGCTGGTCCCATCCTTCGACGGGCTACGTACGCGTAATGGGTGTTGCCGGCGCTGGCCAAGTACTGACCGGAGGGGCCGTTGCTGCCGTCTACGCCCAATCGTCGGCCATGACCTTTGATGGTACTCACTTTCTCTCGGCCTGGCGCAATACATCAACTGCTACAATTCAAGGCAGAAGGGTCGATACGAGCGGTCAAATCCTGGATGCTGCGCCCTTCGAAATCGGTTCATCAAACTACGCTTGGGCCTATCCCCTCGCATCAGCTGCCGATGGCAACCAGTCGTTCGTCGTTTGGCTAGATGAACCCTCCGCAACGCAGTCTTCGATCTATGGCGCTCGAATCAGCACATCGGGCGTGGTTCTCGATAGCCCCGCTATTTTGATCGGTTCCTACTCGCATACTTTGACCGCCGGCACCATCGGTGGCCCGGCAGTCGCAGCGGGGAATGGACGATTCTGGGTAACGTGGTGGGATAGTCGTACGGGTGGTTCCATCGTGTACGGCGTTCGTATTTCTTCCAATGGAACCGTCGAAGATACCACGCCCATCCCCCTGTCAAGTTGCTGCGCTGCAAATGCCACGTTTTCTGCTTTCGATGGTAATAATTTCGCCACCGCATGGTATCGAACTACAGCGACGGACAATGTTGTCATTACCCGCGTTGACCAGAACGGTACTGTACTAGACCCAAATGGGATCACGTTGACTGCCCCTATGGTCAATGCGCCGGGTGGGGCTGGGAAGGTCAAGACTTGGGCGCTTCCAACGGGAATCGTCTTTGATGGGACAAAGTTTCTGGTGGGGTTCACGGCCGGAAGCGAAAACGGCCCAGATCCTATGGCCAACTGGAACCTGTACACAACCGCAGTGACGGCCTCCGGTCAGGCCGACCCCAACCCAACGATGGTCTGTGACGCTTCGGGGAACAGCCAGCCGAAAGTCGGGATGGCAATTAGTTCGAGCACCGTAATTCTGGCCTGGCCGGATTACCGAAGTGGGTCCAGCGAGCTCTATATGGCGAGGATTCAACCGTAGATGGCAGAACAGAAATGCGGTAGAGACGTCGGGCTAGCCGAGTTGCGCGTGGTCGCGGATTTGCATGTCATCATCCGCCTCGTCTCCAGAAACTGTTGAGGCATTCGAAGAGCTTCCACCGGAAGTCGTCGATGGAATCGGATCGTCGCGGGGTTCCTCATCGTCCGATGGAATCGGATCGTCGCGGGGATCTTCATCATCCAACGTCGTTTCGTGGTTAGCTGTTCCGTTCGCAGGGCCGCTGAAGAATTGTTGCACGTTGGCAACCTCAATTCTCGCGAAGGCGAGGGCGCCGTGAAGCGTGCTTCGACAGCTACGGCCGTTGTCAGCAACAACAAGAACGTCTTCACTCCAGGACGCCAGGCGATATAGCTCGGGGGTTGTGTCCGATTGGGCCGCCTGCTCCCCGCAAAACGCCGGAAGAACGGCTGTCATGGACGGCGGTGCCAACGGCAGTTCCTCAAGACTGATAGCGAGCGCGGATTCGTGCTGTTCTACTGGGTCCATATTTCCGCATGCCGTCGTCATGAGGGCGACAACGGAAAGGGCTATCCAACGACTTCTAAACTGCATTTTGATGCTCCTGCACCGAAAGATCTTCTTTGGGCTTCGGGTCTTCGGTGTCGCGTCTGCTGCGACTATGAATCTGCTGTGTCTTCTTTGTCTAGGCATCTTTATCTATCCCATATTCTTTGACTAGCTGAGACAATCTGGGACGTTTCATGCCCAACATCGCTGCTGCTTTTGTAATATTATGATTCGATTCGCTGAGCGCCCGCTGAATACAAGCGACTTCGATTTGTTTTTTTAGTTCTTTCAATGTCGATCCGTCGCGCACATACTGATAGGCGCTGTCGTCAAGACTTAGTGGGGAGTTGCTAGCAAGCTCCACCGTGCTTCCACTGATCTCCTGATAGTCCGCGAAGTCCTCCCGACGCATTTCATTGTGTTCGGCGAACAAACTGACCGAGCGAAGTACATTTTCCAATTCACGAACGTTGCCGGGCCAGCGGTAGGCGCACAGCATTTCCGCCGCAGCAGGACTCAGCGTCTTGGGCTGCAGACAACGTTCCTTGGCGATACGCTCAAGTAGCCGCGACGCGATTTTTAGAACATCTTCCCCGCGTTCGCGAAGGGGCGGAAGATCGATTGGAATCCCCTTTAGTCGATAATAGAGGTCTTCGCGGAATTCTCCCGCGGCAACCATTTGCTCTAGGTCTCGATGGGTGGCGCAAATGATGCGAACATCCACATTGATCGACTTGACCCCGCCGACTCTTTCGATGGTGCGTTCCTGAAGAACACGCAGCAAGGCGACCTGAGTCTTGGCGGAAATGTCACCGATCTCGTCGAGGAAGATCGTCCCGCCCTCTGCTAGTTCAAAACGGCCAACACGGCGCTGCGATGCCCCGGTGAATGCTCCTTTCTCGTGCCCAAATAGCTCGCTGAGCAGCAGGCTTTCAACCAAGGCCCCGCAGTTGACTTTGACCATCGACTGCGTTCGCCGAGTGCTTTGCCCGTGCACGGCATCCGCGATGAGTTCCTTGCCCGTTCCGCTTTCACCGCGAATGAGCACGAGGGAATCAGTCGGCGCAACCTTGGCCACTTGAGCCATGATTTGTTTCATCCGCGGATGCACACCGACGATGGGGCCTTCCTCCGTAGTTTCTTGCGCGGAAGGCGCGGGTGAATCTTCGTGACGAACGATGCCCACATCTTCCTTTTCAAGCTCCCTTAAGAACTCGGCGCGGACGGGTTGTTGCACGAATGACTCAAGGAAACTCGCAGGGACCTTTCCGCGAACATGATCCTCGTGCACAGCAGCATCCGCCAAGAGCCGCTTGGATTCGGTGTGCCGGCCTTTGGCCTTCGCCAGCTGCGAAAGCTGGTAGAGCGCCTGCCATTGATGTTCGCGACTTTCAGTGGCGTCACTAAACTCCAGCAACTCGCCGTATCTTTGCCGCGCCTTGTCGCCATGGCCGGCGTCTCTTAGCACATTTGCCTGTGTAAGAAGAATACCGGCCCGCAAAGAGTTTGGTAACGGAGCCGGTATCTCATTCAAGGTCTGCTGTGCGGCCTGGGCGTCGCCAAGCTCGAGTTCGAGTTGAGCCAAATGCCAAAGCGCGCGGCTTTGTCGTTCCTGCTGCCGAACGGTTTTCGCTTCGTTTGCCGAGCGGCGTAGGCGTTCCCTAGCCTCGGCAAAACGGCTGTCTTGCATTGCCAGTCGACCGTGCAAAATGTCGCAGTTGATCGTGAGGGCCGCGGCAGCATCGGTGCCTCCCAGGCGTTCAGCGAGGCGAACCATGGCGCGCGCTCTGTTGACCTCACCGAGCTCCAGGTAGAGTTTGCCGAGGTCGATGGCTGTCCAAGCGAGGTGAGTTCGGTGGCCCGTCTTTTTGAATGTTCCAACCGCCCTCTGATAAAGGGCGAGGGCTTCAGCGAAATTGGAGCGGCGCTCCGTGATGACCGCCAGATGCTGAAGGCAGATACCGGCACGGCGATGACGACCCAGCGTTGTCTCGGCTTTAGCCAATGCCTGGCGTTCAAAACGCTCCGCTTCGGCCAGGCTGTTTTCATGCAAAGAAGCTAGACCCAGCTGGGTCAATGACCTGATTTCCTCATCGGGAAGGCCGTTTTCTCGCGCAAGGTTGCAGTTGAGTTCGAATAGCTTGCTGGCCGTGGATGAATTGCCACGTTCGAGTTCGATATTGCCTAGGGTATTTTGTAGCTGAATTTGTAGCTGCGCGCTGGTTTCCTCGCTGCCGATGACGTCCAGGAACCCGCGGGCCGACGTGATGGTCGCGATGGCGCTATCCGAGTCACCTGCGAGATGGTGGGCTTCGGCCAGGTCCGCCAGGATACGCCCCGTGAGTTCCGGGTTATCACATCTTTCATTGAGAGATGATAAACCATCGATGGCACCGGAATAATCTCCGTGCCCCAACCGACAGTGCGCGACCTGATGCTCAAGGGAAATTCGCGTTTGGTCTGTAACGTCCGTATCGGAGAGCAGGGCTTCGGCGTGTTCGAGAGATTTTTCCGTGTTGCCGAGGGTTTCATAGATCTGGCAGAGCTTTTCGTGGAGCAGCGCCTGAGAAGAACGATCGGCCAAGGGAAGTGCCTCTTGCCACAGCTCCGCGGCCCGTTCGAAGCAGAAGGCCGCCGCTAGGCGCTCGCCGGCACGCAGCGCCACGGTAACAGCGCGGGTGGCACTTTTGCCGCGGAGTAGATGTTCGGCGCAGAGTTCGAGATTCCGTTCGTCGGCGAGTTCCAAATAGAATTCGCCGATTCGTGCGTGGAGCTCTTGGCGACGTTGACCATCGATACCTTGGTAGTGCGCATGCTGGCTGCCGGCACGCGCGAAGGCGAGGCGTAGTTCCCCTTCGACAACACTCTTGGTCAGGAGTCTACGGCGAATCAGGGCGGTAGCAGCCTGATGCAGACCGTCTGCCTTAAGGTCGGAAAGGCTCAACAATCGGTCGGCACTTGTGGGCTGACCAATGGTCGCCAGGAGATCCAGCAACTCGCCCTGGTCGGCGGGGAGGGCACGTGTCTTTGCCCCTTCGGTGATCTGGTCGTTGAATAGGTTATGCAACGCATGGGGCATGCCTGCGGTTGCGCGCATGACTTCTTGTACGACCGCATCGGAGGAAAGGTAGGCGCGAATGGCCTCGACATTCATTTTTCCCAGCTCGACCTGGGAAAAAGCGACGCCTGTTGTCCATTGTCGGTCGCGAGCGAGGGAGGCAACTGAACCGGCGGTGGCTACGATAGCGCCATGGAGTTCATTCCCGGTTGACAGCTCATCATTGCAGGTCAGCACGCGGGCCAGATAGCTGACGATATTCTGGGTGGCGTGATCCGCCCGGTCAATGTCGTGAATCAGCAAGGCCAGGGGGCGCTCGTTGCTACATTGGCGGAGCAGGTCGGCCAATTGGTCGAAAAACGCGATGCGTCGGCCCTGGTCTGGGCGGTTGTTGGCGTCGTCGCGCCCACCGGTGATGGTTTCGAGGATTTGCTCGGCGGTGTCCCGCTGCTGTCTGGTGGTGATGGGACTGCGAATATTGCTGAGCAGGGCGTTGAGTATTTGAGAAATGGGCTGGTAAGACGGCAGCCCCGGGCTGCATTTGGCGGCGAGTACCGTAAGTCCCGCTCGACTGAGACGCTTGCCGGCTTCGGTAAGTAGCGTCGATTTGCCCACCCCAGGCGGTCCTGTGAGCGCGATGAAGCCGCCCGACTTCGACACGTTCTCTTCCACCAGCCGCAGGATGGTATCCAGCTCTGCTTCCCGCCCGATACAGGGGGAAGTGATTTGTTCTGCTGCTCTTAATCCCATGGCCGCGTAACTAAGCAAGTAGTAGGCCACGCTCCTGCACGTTCACGCCGGGACGGGACAATGCAACGAGAATCTCAAGGGTCGAGAAGTATTGGCGAATGCTCACACGCTCGACAGCGTCAATTCCCTTTCAAAGCGGGCACACCACCTCAGGTGTTAGAATTCTAACGCCTGAGCCACAACGCCTAAGCAACTGTAAACATAAGCAATTGAGAATCAGCGGAGATTCCTTCAGATCTTGGCCCCGTTCAAGCACTTGTAAATATTTGGTAATAACGGGGCTCTAATCTCTCGCCGGAGGCCTGCCATTCATGTCGTGCCATGTGTCAACATGTCACATCCGGCTGTGGAAAGAGCGCACCCCTAATTGTCTATTGGCTGAGGGTGAACGTCGGTGGAACCTTGCCGAAGGGCGGGCGATCCTTCGGAGCCTTGTAGTCGGGGTTTGGATCACCGGTGCCGATCTTGATGATCTGTTTTGTCGGTGGGTAGCCGAGTTTCCGTGATTCCGATTTGACCGGTTTTTTGCCCGAAGCGCCGTAAAACAGCCGCCGCCGTTCCAATTTGAAGCCAGGGATCCCCGCTTGGGCGACGACGCGAATGCCTTTGGGCAGGCGGGAGTCTTCACGCTCCAATTCTTCGAACGGGAGTTCTTCGAGCAACGTTCGTTCGAACGTGATCTTTCGCCAGGGCCGCTTGGGCCCCAATAGCTGCGCACGTACGCGGCCACGTTTGACCGTGAAGTGGATAACGACGGGAAAGGGGTAGGGGTTGCGGATCACGAGGTCCACGTGAGGGTAGGCCACGGCAGCATCGAGCCCCATTTTTATATAGCCGCTGGGAATCGTATGGGGGCGTGAACTCACCAGGTCGAGTCCGGCGAAGAACGACGCGCCGAAGAGCGTGCTCGATATCTGGCAAGCTCCGCCGGCCATGCCGTCGATGAGTTCGCCCTGGGTAATCACCGCAGCCATTCGATAGCCCTGCGCAGCCGTTCGCTTGCCGACCTTCTTGTTATAGGACAGCTCTTCCCCGGGTTTGAGAATGGTGCCGTCAAGCTTGGCCGCAGCGACCTTCAAGTTATGCGTGCGGTCCTTTGCCGAATCCGTAAGTTTATAGGCGGTAAAGAACTCACCTAGAACGGTGCCTAACTCAAGTTTGTCGAAAGCCCCCACCTTCGGAGCAGCGGTATTCGAGACATCAAGAGGAACGTCTTGGGCACCACTGTTCGCCAAACGTCTGAGCGTAGCCATGGTGTCGAAGACTCGGAGTTTGATACCTGGTTGCCCCGCAATGACTTTCCGCTGGTCCAGATCTAGCCGTGGCCCAAGAGCCGTGCTGTCGATGCGTTCTTTGAGATTGACGAAGTAGGCGCGCGCAACCTCGGCATTGAGCACGTAGCGCGGATCTATTCGAATCCGCTTACGCCACGCTCGAACCCTTTCCTTGAACGTCTGCCACCATCCCCCCCGACGTCCAACCCTCATGATCCGTCTTTCGAGCGCGGGTATATCGAGCTGCAGCCCCAGCTTTTCTCGGGTAACGGGAAACCGTTCGCTGCCAAGGGTTAGATAAAGCGACTCCTGCAGCAGTACTCTTTCAACGGTCGCCAACGTCGCTGGGAGCTTCTTGGCAGCCATTCCCCCGACCGGTACGGCCCCTAGGGTTACGCCGGCAAATACCTCCCCATCCGCAGGAGCACAGCTCCCGCTCGCGAAGACAACCAGAAGAATCCCAATGTATAATAGCAGCCGCATACGCGGGCGATAGTAAGCCCCGCGCCCTGTCTTTTCAAATGGGACTTGGGGACGGAGGGGGACTTGGGGACTTCCGGACTCAGGATGGGAAGGACTTGGGGACGGAGGGGGACTTGGGGACTTCCGGACTCAGGATGGGAACACATATTTTGCTCTGGCGTCCAATGGCGCTACCCTGTGGTCCATGATGGACAAACGCTACCTCATCGCACAACTGAGACAGAAAATCGCTGACAGTGCGAATATCGCCAACACGGCCAGTTCGGCGGCGGCGCAACAAGCGCAAACAGGGGCCACCCCCCGCGAACAGCGACAAGATAGCCGGGTCGCGATGGAAAATACCCGCATGGCCCGTGCGCAGGCCATGCGTGCGCAAAAGGCTGAAGCAGAACTGGCGGCTCTCGACCGTTTCAATCCGGTAGCCGCCTCCGGCACCGGTCGGCGGGTCGGCCTAGGCTCGCTGGTGGAAATCGAGGATGACGAGGGACTAGGGCGGACGATCTTCGTCGCTCCTGCGGGTGCGGGCACCACGCTAACTGGCCCTGGTGGCGATGGGTTTCTGTCGGTCGTCACCCCGACGTCGCCGGTGGGGCGAGCGATTCGCGGCCGCCTCCAAGGGGATGAAGTCGACGTTACGGTAAAAGGAGAGGTTCGGGAGTGGGTGATTACATACGTCGACTAGTTCGGCTTGTGCGACATCATGAGTCAGCGGCAGCCCAATGGGGCTTAGAGGCATTGCGTAATTAGTTTCGCTGTCTCTGACAAGAAATCGCCCGTACAGATATTGGTGAAGGCTCCGACGCCCTTGTCGATATAGGGTTGGGTGAAGCCTTTTAGTCGGATGGCTGGATCCGCGAGGCCAAAGGCAGCGCTGGAGCAACTCGCCTGCAGATCTGCCCCGTCCATCGACATGTTCACCACGACGGGAGTCGCAGGCCCGGCGATGGTTGAGACCACGATTTGTCCGGGCGTCTTCAGGCCGGCGAAGAAATTCCAATAACGCGAAATCGTCCAGAGGTAGGAAGAATTAGAGGCGCCGGTGGATGGAGCGCAGTTTTGCAATGCACCGGTAGTATTCAGGTCGATGGGGTTTCCATCGCAGACTACCCCGTGGGCAAAACAGCGGAAGTTGAGCGGGCCTAGCGTAGAATCATTCTGGTTGAAAAGCGCGGTATTCTGCGCAGAGCAATCATCCTCGTCAGAGAGTATCAAGACAGCAAGGAGCGCACTTTTTCGCAAGAACGCTGGATTGGTCCCAATGTTGGGTGCCAAAGCCTGGTACGCGGCTTCCAAGGGTTGCTCGTAGCCGCAGCCGCTCGTGCCAAGTTCGACGATGCACGAAAAGCTATCTTTGACCCCCTGTACGGCATCGGTCGTAACTCCGGGAATATTCGTCTTCCCTTGTGAATAGGCGATAAAGGGGTCTGTGGGGGCTGTGCAGCCGGGGACCCTGGGCGTGTTTTGCAGTTTTCCGGCGTCTCCTCCGGATTGGCCACAGTTCCCCGTGCCAAAGTTACCCGCACCGACATCTGTACTAACGATACCGATATGGAGATCGGGTAGTGCGCAGCCCGATGTGTCCATAGCGCTGCACGGGTTGCCCGTGCCGTCACTGCCGAATTGTGGCGCGCGCAACGCATCGATAAATTTGCCAAGACTTTGGCGCAGGCTTTCCTGCTCTTCTTTCATTGATCCGGAGTTGTCCACAACGACCAACAGATCCACCGCTGAGGCTTTGGTGCAGGCTTGGATTGGGTTGTCCGTCAGGTCGGGTGCCCAGTGGAAATCGTGCTTAGTGAGCTCTTGGTCCGCCGGCACCGTAACCGCGTCTACGGGGATTTCGACCGAATCTGCTAGCATACCGGCATGGTCCACACCTGCATCAGAATATACGTTTACCGGATTGTTCGTAACGCAGCCTGAGCTCGCAAAAATGGATGCAAGGACGAGAGCTCCCGTGAGTCTGTTCATATGGATCACGATACCTTTCGGACGCAATTATGAGCCAAATGGCAGGAAGGAGGCAATAATCAACGCATTACGTTGTGACAACCGGGCTAGATGACCTTCACACAGTTGGCGATGTCGAAAATGAGGAATTCGAGGATCCTGTCCTGAGGCGATGCGTTTTCACCGCAATAGTCGGGAAAGGTCGGTACGAAGAAATCATCCTCACGGCCCTCGGTGTGATACGACGTGAAGAGTAGTTTGCCACATTTGTTCACGTTGTAGGTCACGGTCAGGGGCCGCATTCCCGTTATGGTGCCATCCGAAGAACTACCTTCGGCCTCAACCCAGACTTTTACGTCGCTATTCACGTCGTGCATCATGACCCAACTGGCAGAGGTATGGCTAATGGTCGACTTTCCATTGGCGATGGCACCTGGAAAAAGGCCCAGCCATTGGGCCATCAAGCTATCCTTGATGGTAGCCTGCACAGACAGACCGTCGGAACCGATTTGCGCCGCGTTGATTCCTTCGGGCACGGCATCCGATTTTCCCGGTTCGAAATCGATGAGGCCTGCATACGAATCCAATTGTTCGATCCAATCGTAGCTCCAGTCCGTGACATAGAGCCTACCGCCGGCCTCCAGATAGCTGGCAATATTCTTGCGCACGTCTTCCTTCGCTAGCTCAGCTTCGAAGGTGTTGAGTGTACAATTGATAAAGACGACGTTGTACGATTTGAGCTTGTCCAGATTTCCAACGAGTTCCGAGAATTTCGGATAGTTCAACGGCGAGACCATATTGGGCGTGAGGACGGCCTCGTACATATCGAAGGCGTCATCGGCAAGGCCGAGTTTGCGCAGCACACATTCCATCTTGTCGAAATCACCCGTAGCGACCGCGATCTTTGGAATCGCATCGAAGGCGTTGGATTCCGCGTGTCGCTTGGGTAGCCGGGTTTGTGCCCCGGTGAGTTCGAGCGTCTGTTTTGCCACAACGTCTACCGTGACGAAGCGACGAAACCTGCCGTTTTGGAAGATCAGGTCGCGCTTCCCGGGACAGACATCGGGGAGTTCAAAAGTCCCATCGTAGGCGGAATTGGTTTGCCAGAAATTGGCGGCTGTCCCCAGTTGGCCGCAAACCTCGCAGCGCACTTCTGGAGGGAATAATTCCGGCACCAGGCTCGGTATGAACACGGTGGCTCCCGGAACAGGGTCGGAGCCATTGGGCGCATAGACCGTTCCCTTGATCGTCGCCTCTTGCCCGGGGCATTTCGGGCGGTCAGGGTTTATCGGCCCAGGAACGTAGGCCCCGTCGCTGGACGTTGATAAATCGGAAGAAACCACCACACCACCGTCGGCACCTGCAACGTAGGATTCAGAGCACCCACCCAGTGCGACGAGCAAAATTGCGAAAACCAATACTAAAGCGTCTCTTTGTCTAGTGAGTGCAACCATTGTCTCCCTCGGCTCTCATCGGCTGCTATTCATGCACCCTGGCGTGCTAAATGCAAGCAGCCTAGAGGGAGTTGGGCGAGGGCTAGCTTTTGCACAAGACTTCGGCGGCTAAACCATGTATGACGCGCGCATGGAGGCTGCAAATGCGCACGTCTATTAAGCGAAAACTCTCGGTATTGCTCGTGTTGGTCATGTTCACGCTCACGACGAGCTGTGGCTATTTCCTTTATCCGTCGAGCCGCGGCAAGCGTAGCGGGCGAATCAATACCATGGTCTTGGTCATGGATATTCTTTGGCTCCTTCCCGGACTCGTGCCCGGGGTCATCGCCCTCGCCGTGGACTTTTCCAGCGGTTCTATCTACGCAAGTGGGGGTAGGGCGAAACGAAAATCCGATGGTCGACGACTGGTCATCAACGCCCCACTTGTCGACAAGCCGACCTCGTTTACCATTGAGGTGCGGGAAAAGAGCGGGGAAGTGCTTTGGCAACGAACCTCGTTATGTCTGCCGAACGTGGAAAAATCACCCAAAATCGTTATCGATTTGGATGCGATTGTCACGAATGCTGCAGGGAAGAAGGAGGGAGCTAGTTTGGTTTTGGCGCTTAGAGTGGATGGCGAAAGGGAAAGAGTTCAGGTTCTCTCAAACAACTGAGCGGCTGGCTTGTCCTAGATCGCGCCAGACGTGGCGGCAACCATATAGTGTTTACCGTGTCCGTCTGGCCCCGTCTCCCCTTGGATTTGGCAGGCCATATAGATCCGAAGACGTCCGTCGGTGAGCATTACGATTTGGGGATCGTGTAGGGAAAAGGCTGTTGTGCCGTTTATGGGTTCAAACATGGCCCCCGTAAACAATGCCGATTCCGAAAGCTCCACGAATACATCGCCCTTGTCATCCCCGATGAAATGGTGAATCGTTCCACCTTTCATCGCGATGAGGTAGACGCGCCCGTCCGGCAAGACCAGCGTGTCTTGATCCACATACGTTCCTCCTCCGCCGCCCACCTTATCGTCGTCTAGTACGTTGCCGCGGTCGAATGCAAAGGAGTCACCACCGTCGGTAGAGATAGCTCGGCGGATATTGTTTTTACCTCCAGCTTGATTGTCGGCCACGTACAGCAGCACCACGTGTTTGTCGCTGTTGACGAAGACATCGAAGGTCCCCATTTTTCCCTTGTCTTCAGGCTGAAGTTGGTAGCGTACGATCGGCGCGCCCTTGTCATCGAGATCTTGAACAAAAGTGACACCGTCTGTGGACGTCCAGCTGCCGAAATCCATGGCCCCGCCGCCGATAGTGGGGTTTCCGCCATAGGCGCGATAAAGGCCGCTGGGTAACTGAATGGCGTGAAATGCTTGTTTTTCAAGCGTCACATCCTCGGTCGGCGTCAGCCAGTCCGAGGCCTTCACCAGCCGCACAACCCGCTGGCTAATTCCCGGCTGCGATTTGCTACGGTCTTCATAGAGCAGGAGCACCGATCCGTCGCTATCAACCTTGGCTCCAGCATTCGAAGCATCTTCCACGACGAAACCCGGCTCAGCTTTCCATGTGACGGCAAAACCGGCAGGGCTAGCATCGCCCGGCGCATCTGACACCAGACCGTCCGCCGAAAAATGGGCATCAACCTGGCCGGCATCGGGCACTCCGGTCGGATTGTCAGAACAGCTGGACGCGACAGCCCAGCAGAGCGACAGAGCAAAAAGCAGCTTGGGTAGGCGCATCGAATTCTCCTGCATGAATAAAAAGGGTATCGGCCATGGCGAAAATGTCAATTATGCCGGGTTCGGTTCGCGCATCTCGAACATGACGGCGTGCCTGGGGAGGCCACCCTCATTTTTTCTGAAGAAACAGTAGACCGTTTCTGATCTGCCTTCGTTGGTAATGAATCAAACCCCGGGGAAGTGCGTGCCGCTGCAATTCATAACGGCACCGGTCCCTTATTGACGGAGGTGCGCATGAAATTCAAGATATCGATTTTCCTCGTAGCGGCGGCGGCGGCCTTCGCCATCTCACCGCATGTCTTCGCAGGAGGAAAGAAGGGCGTCAAAAAGACGGGTTCCAGAACCGGGAGTGTGGCGTCGGGTTCCGGTGCAGTTGCGTCTCCAAATGCTATTCGAGCCAAAAAGGCTGGTGATTTGGTCTTCGGTGACCCCATTCGATATCAAAATATCTCCCTTGTGCCGGTAGGAACCACAGCCAAGGGGCCATTCACCAAATATACGCTATTGGAAAAGGGGCTCGCGGCAAAAACCTTCGCGGTGCGCGAACTAAACGGCAAATCGGGTGATGCGCAAGTACCGGCAGTGGAGGTGCGTAACAAGGGGAAGGCCCCCGTATATCTCCTTGGCGGGGAGATGATACTGGGCGGTAAACAAGATCGCATTATCTCGGCGGATACCGTGATCGATCCGGGCGGAAAATGGACCAAGGTCAACGTGTTCTGCGTGGAGCAGGGCCGTTGGCGCGGCCAAAACATGAAGTTCTCCGCCGGCAAGGCACTTGCCCACGTTGGACTGCAAAGGGCCGCTATGTCTGGAAGCCAGGGCAGCGTATGGAAAGAGGTTGCACGAAAGAACATCAAGCATGGCAACCAGAGCAGCACGAGCACCTATCGGCGTACCATTCAGGATGCGAAGCTGCGCCGAAAGATTTCTCCCTATCGGAAGACGATCGCCTCGCGCTTACCGAAAGGAATGAGCCTTGCGGGAATGGTCTTTGCTATCAATGGCAAGATCCGCGTTGTAGACCTTTTCGGTAATCCGGAGTTGTACGCATCTCTACAGGAAAAGCTTCTTTCGTCTTACATTCTTGAGGCACTGGGCCAGAAAGTGGTGCGCAACGCACCCGTGATCAGTAAGGGGGCAGCATCCAACTATCTGCAGAAGGCGCGTAGAACCAAAAAGAACAAGTTCAAGGGGTCGGGGCGGTCGGATAACTACCGAATGGAAGATGCCCAAGTTATCGGAAATGAAACGTACGACAAGAAGACGGGCAAGAAGGTGCGAGAGACCTATATTATGAAATAGAGCCTGCCGCGTCCGGTTACGGTGCAGGAACCGAAGCAACTGGCAAATACCTGAGATACCAGAAGCGGTTCTTCTTCAGCTGGAACTCTTTCATCGCGGCCCTGGTGATCGTATGCCACGTGGTGATCTTGTGGTAGTGGCGCGTACGGCCGCCGGTTTGTTCGGAAAAAACACGCGCGCCATTTCCTGGGCCGGCTCCCCAAACTGGCCGATCGATCGCATTTGCGAGTGCCGCTGAATAGTTTTCTTCCAGCTCTTCCTGCATTTCGTCGCGGCATTCGTCCCAGGTTAGACGGTCTTCCTCTACTCGAAATAGCTTATCTGGTCGCCGAGGGCGGCGCTGTATTACGACCTCGGCGATTTTCAGCCCCCGAGGGTCGAAGTTACAGCCAGCATTGAAACAAAATGAAACGTCTTTGCGGAAAGCTCTGCGGAATGCGGCCACGTCCATGTTGAGGTCGTGGAAATCCTTTTCTCGACCGTCATGATCGTTGGGGTCTCTCAGGTCTCCCTTGGTTTGGTCTTCGGTATTCACCAAGACGGGCCCGCCTGAAAAGCCATGGGCAAAGAAGGAGAGTTCAACGACTCTTCCGGGCTGGGCAACCCCTGCTGCAGTAATCCATTTGTATACGTCGGTAATCGATAGCCCGAAAGGGCTCTGCTTTTCGACCTCGCTTCTGCCGTAATCCTGATGGTCAACTACCATCCATCTGTCGTTGGGCTTCAGTTCTGATTCCTGCGATTTGTCGCAGAGCATGTACGTGAAGCGCTCGCCCGTCTCAAAATGGAACTGTGTGACGATGGTATTGTCATCTGCAAGGTCGTCGTGGGTGGCGTATCGTTTGTACATCTGATCAATACGGCGTGTGTCGGCGAAAAGGTAGAAATCCGTTCCCTTATGCGACGTGTCTGCGCCTGCCACGAGGACCAGCTCTCTCGGATAACCGAATTGGCAGTCGATCTTGTAGAGCCAACCGCTTTGAACCTTGCTCATGGCATCCTTGACTCGGGTACGGACGAGACGTAGTCCATTGAGCTTCGGGCCATTAAAGACGACGGCGCCCGCATTCGATTCGAGGTCGACGCGCAACGGCTGCTTCAAGATCCCAAAACCGGCAACATCCAGCTGCAACACGCATTCACCCGCTTGAGCGAGCTCCACCGGTGGAGCGTTGGCCTCCAGTTCGACCAACGGCGGTGGCGTATTGGCGCCGGGTTCACCTTCTTGTTCCGGCGGCGGCGGCGCTGCTGCGACGGGGGCGTCCGGAAAGATCAACGTCCCGCTGATCGGACCGCAGGCCGATTGCCCCACCAGTTGTAGCATGATCTTGTTTGTCACACTGTTCCCCCTCTTTTATCGCAAGGCTGGGTCCCGATAGGGGAACGGTTGCAAGACCACCATGGGCGTGACGGGATAGTCCGCCAGGTGGCGCTCGAGGTAGCTTTCGATGGTGGTGAGCTTCAAGAGCCCTACGTCGCCATCTTCCGCACCGGGCTCCAAACTCAAAATCTCGCCATCGTTTCCAGTGCAAATCGTAACGTGCATTGGCGTGTTACCCGTGTGCGGCGGAACAAAAAGCGCGAGCATGCCGGGCTTCGGTGTCTGGCCTGGATAACAATCCTCAGTTGAATACTCTCGGGTCGGGGAAAGCCGCAACGCACCGGGGCCCATAATATAGTGCAACGTGTCGTATTGGTCCTCGGTGATGGCACCCGCTTTGAGGGCTAGGTAGAAGGGCGAGGTATAACAGGATTGCCCCTCTTCGCCGCCCCAGGCGAGTTCTCCGACAAGCGGTCGGCCAGCATCGACCATTTTGCGTCCTAGACCCTCATCGTAGGGCGCGACCCAGCTTTCGATTTCGGCGCGCACTGCCTTTTCGAAAGCTTCCTGCACGGCGGCAGCGTCCGAGGTTCCATCGGAAGCCTCTGGCTCCTCGGCTGCATCGTCGGCCGGTTGGGGACTACCTCCATCTGGAATCGCATCCTCACCGATCTCACCGTCAACCAGCGTATCCTTTATTATGGTGATTCGTCGCTCTGCTTGTTCATCCGTTTCTTGCAGCACCAATTCCGCCGTGGCTTGTTCCCCCCAAGGCAAGTTGAAGAAGCGAAACGAAAGGAAGCCATCGGCCTCGACGGCATCCGTAAGGTCTCGTGTGAACGTTTGCCCTCCCATAGCCAGATTCAAAGTGCCTGTTCGGCCGTTGGGAACCTCTTCGCGGGAAAACGCCACCTCGAAGCACCGGCTATCTATTTCTATGCGATGAGCTTCATCGGTAGAAAGCGCATCTACGCCTTCCTTGGCCTTTTTCCGCGTGAGTTTGACGTCCATTGCGCCCCCGTGCTGTCCCCTGAATTCTTGGTTTGACTCCCTAAGGATGCAGGAAAAATCTATCGTTGCGGAAGGATATCCTAGTTCGACCCCTATGTGGCGGGAAATACTGGATATTGTTTGGTCCGCCTTCGGATTGTCGTTTTCTGGGAACTATCGGTTTTCCCGCATTTGTGGCAAATAGGGGCGCAGGCTGTCTCGATAATCTGCCGGACAGCGACGAAATAGGTGGAGCCGAAGAATGAAACCAATGAATCCCGCGCCAAAGCGTCACTGTCTGATCGTGGCGGCCCTAGCTGGAAGCCTTCTCGCATACGGTTGTGGCAATGACGGTCAACCATCCGGTACCTCGGACCTTGGCCAGCCCGGTGCTGACACAAGCCACGTCTGGGAAGTCCCGGGCGCCAATGAGCCCTTTGGTCGACTTTGTACGAAACAAGGCATGACCTGCAGCGACAAGGACACGAATGGCGAGAGTCTGTGGTGCAACGGCATTACGGGCGGCACCGCTGGCTACGGTTTTTGTACCCGCGAATGTACGCAATGGGGCGGCCAGTGTTATGGCGTGCCCAACGGCCAATGGTCCTCATGCGTTCTTTCCGGCGCGGCCACCGATGCGGGACCCGCCAAAGAATACTGCGCGTTCTTCTGCCTGCATGAGGGAACGCGATTCCAGTGCCCCGGAACTCTCCGCTGCGAAGAATCCACCGACGGCAAGCGCGCGTTCTGCGTGCCCTAAAACTCCAGTTCTCGCTATTTTCTCTTTTTGATACGGAATTCTACCCGGCGGTTGCGGGCGCGGTGGCGTGGCGTGATGTTTGGCGCCTTGGGTCGACTCGGACCGTAGCCTCTTGCTTTCAAGCGATTGGCTTTGACACCCGCTTGAACCAGATAATTGAGTACCGCGTCGGCACGAGATTGGCTGAGTCGCATATTGTTAGCCTTGGAGCCGCGGTTGTCCGTGTGTCCGCCGATTTCCACCAACAACACTTCAGGGGCTCCGCTTAATGCTTCGGCGACTTCGTCCAGGAGCTGTTTGGAATCTTGCAGTAGAGTCGCCGTGCCCGTCGCGAAATGGACCTTGCGTCGAATCCTGATAGAGCGCTTCGTCATGCGAACCAGAGATCGTCCGGTCCGCTTTTTCAGAGTCAGGTCGATCGACGTGGTCTGCCCGGCGATGATTTGTAATGGGCGCGTTTGCTTTGGGTAGCCCGTGGCCTCTGCTTGAATGGAATAGTTCCCGGGTGGCAGATCCGTTGTGAAGCCACCCAAAGCATCGACGGGCAGAACCTTGTTTTCAGGGCCGCTGATCGTGATTTTGGCCGCGATAGCTTGTCCCTTGCCATCTAGCGCTTTACCCTGCACCTTGCCCTTGGGCGGTTCAGCGCGGATCAACTTGATGGTGATCGGCTTCTTCTTTTCGACAGCGATTTCCACCATCATCTTCGCCGGTCGATATTTGGCGTGGCGGATCATGACCGCAAGCCGTCCTGGCGGGAATCCATAGCTAAGGAAAGAACCATCTGGGTCGCTGGCCAAGCCTGTGAGGTCGCGGCCAGGGAAGGTTACGATGGCGCCTTCAATGGGTTCTGCACTTTCCGAGTCAACGATCCGTCCGGCGAGTTTCGCCAGTTTGGGGGCGACGGTCTTGACGACGGTTTTAACCACCTCTTTGGTGATGATCTTCGGCGGCATCGGTTTTACGAAAGGATCCACCGCGTAGCTGAAGCCGAGCAACATATTCCACGGAACAACGGGAGGACCATGGCCGTAGCCGGGGCTTTGCAAGCCGATGTCGAAGGCAAGATGCGCCGAAAGACCGCGAAGGGGATTCACCTTGGCGCCGAGCGTCATCCACGCTGTGGTCCGACCGTCGATCAAACCTTCCAGCGGACGATTCGTACCGACGAAACGTGGATGGTTGAAGTCCGGATCCGGATCGCCCGTGGCCACGTCGATGTTGAATTCGAGAATGGGCCGCAGACCGAAGCCGAGCCATCGGCGCGTTTCAAAATCTGCGGCGATTTTGATTTGCATACGGCTTGGTTTGATGCCGAGGGCGAATTTCTCAACCTGCAGGCTCGCAAGACTATAATTCGAGGGAAACGCGGTGAGTTCGCTCGAATTGTCGATGTTCATCCCAGCGTTGAGGTGAAAGCGGAGCGGGATCCCAGCGATGGGATCCAAGTCGAAGGAAGCAAGTGCGCCAACGTAGGCGCCCGTGGCACTGCCATCGGCCGCAACACCGCCAACAGCGTTGAGGAAGTTGACATTTAAATTGACCCCCAACGCAAACGAGGACGTTAGGGGATATTGAAATTTTCCACCGAGGCTCCAGTCACCTAGTGCAAGCACAACTTCCTGGTCTTGCCGACTTGGATCGACGCGCTCATTGCGGTTGGTTTGGCTGCGAACATTGAGAAGAAATTCAAGATATTGCCAGGGGGAATAGCTGGCGGAAAGTGTACCGATGAACCGTGTATTCGTATCGTCCGTAGCGGGATTCGTCTCGGAGCCAACGAGAAATCTACTCGCTTGAAAGATCTCGTTGTTGAGCGCAATGCGGAAGTGATGTTTGCCGCCGATATCGCCCGTGACGACTCTGAAGAGCCCCGTCAAGCCCCCGATCGTGGCCCCGTACCTGCCGGGGTCCTCGTTCTTTTTCGGCTTGGGCGGAACGTCCGCCGGCTTCTTGTCGGTTGTGGTTGTGGTTGTAGTTGATGGGTTGGCGGTTACCCCCGAGCTCGTTTTAGGAGCCGGACTCTGAGCTTGACCTACGGGAAGATGAACTCCCATGACCAAGAAGGAGCTGAAAAGGGGCAACAACCATCGGCACGCGCGCATGAGCACTCCTTCGACCCTGGACTTATACCCAACCTAGGACCCGCTGGCAATCATAAGGTAAATTGGCCTCTTGGCGGACGCTGGTTCGGCAACCTATCGCTGCCCAAGCCCCCGCAAATGCCCGGTTTGGTCGACCACCAGGACGCCGGCGGGAGGCAGGGCGTGAATGTCCAACGCGGGGGAGGGGGTGGGATATTCCCGTACAATCTCGCACGATCTCCGTTTTATTCGGTGTAGGGTGCCTGCGCCATCGATAAACCAGGGGGTGCTGCCGAACCAAGCCACCCTCTGGGCCGGTCGTGCGAGCGTGGGCCAGCACCGGATTTCACCTTTGGCAGACAGGATGACGACCCGCCCGCCGCTGGTTCGAACCAAACCAAGCATTCCCGAAGACGATGGGTGCAATTCAACAATAGCCCTTCCCATTTGGCGTCGCCACAGAACCTTGCCCTGTTTTGAAAGGGCGGTCATTTGTCCGCGCCCATCGCCTATCGCAATAGAATTACCCAGCAAAGTCGGGTCCACGGTGATGGTCCCAGTGGCGCGGTAGCTCCATCGGCGTTGCCCGTGACGTCCGAAAGCGACCAGGGTATCGCCGGCTGCCACCACAAGGATTTCCCCATCCGAATGCAACAATGGCCGTCGGCTGATGATGCCGGAGATATTCTTTTGCCACCGGACTTCCCCCTTGGAGTTGAGTACCCAAACGTCTCCCTCTGCGCTCCCCACAATTGCGGATGTGGTGCGGCCTTCAGAAATGAGTCTCGGCGTGCCGAGAGCCGACCTAGAAAGGCGAATGCGATAGTGATATTTCTCACCATTAAAGGCGCTTAGGATGCCTTTTCTGTCGCTGACGATGAAGCGGTCGGCCAGGGCGCTGGCAGCGTTGAGGGGATAGAAACCCAGGCGTCGCTTGAGTCTCAAGGACCACGCGGCCCCGGCCCTACTAGGGTGCCGCTTGAGGATGGTTAGCGTGGCATCGTGCCCAGCGACCAGCGCCATATTTTCGCCAAAGGCGGTGACGGGGCCTACGGATTTCAGAGGAAGGTAATTCGCGGATATCGCTCCCGGCGCGGTTCGCTCTTTGGGGGAGGGAGGCCTGAATTTCCAGAGTGTGCCTTGGCGGGTTACGACGATGAGGTTCCCATTCTTGCTGGAGGCGATGGGCCCGACAGGTGCAGCGTCGAGCTGGATCCACCACTTTGGTTTGCCGTTGTTGCCGAGGGCAAACACGATGCCATCCGCTGTACCGAGCACGAGGTCTTCGAATCGGGTCAGCAGTGGCGGCGTCGTGAAACGGGTGCCTGCTCGGAAACGCCAAATGGCGCGGCCCTTGCCAGTTAGGGCGCTCACTGAGCCGTTTGTGGACGCGACGAGTATGCTGCCGTCGGCGCGAACAATGGGTGATTGGTCGACTTGCCCATCGGTTTGGTAGCGCCAGCGAACCCTCCCGTTATGTCTGTCGAGAGCGTAGAGGTGTTGATCCATGGAAGGGAGCAGAAGCTCACCCTCGGGAGCAACGACAGGTGCGGCCCGCAGGCTGCCGCCCGTTTCTCTGGCCCAGAGCGTGCGGCCGCCCCGTACGGCGTAAAGGCGGGTATCACGGGAGCCCACATAAGCGATGTCTGCCGGGCCAAAGGCTGCCGGGGCCATGATCGGGCTCTGGGTGGGAATGCGCCATAGAATCTTGCCTTTACCGCTAAGTGCCAATAGTTCTTTCCCCGATGCGACGATGATGTTGCCTTTCCGATCATTGCGAGGGGCTAGACGGGACCCGCGCTTCAAGGGGAGTTGGTGGATCAACGCCCCCTGGGCATCGACCAAATGCAGATCGGCGCCACATACGAAAACAACACCTCCGGAGGCGGTTTGGACGGGCGGTTCAGCGATGGATCCGTCGCATTGGTACCGCCAACGCGCCTTGCCCCGAGGATCGAGCATGAGCAAACGATCGTCGCGCGTAGCCACCACGAGATCGCCATTCTTCAACGTGACGACACCTGCGGAACCCCTGCCGGATAACTGCTGCCTCCACAATACGTTGCCCTGAGGCAGGCCTGCAAATCGCCTTTGACTCTGTTCCAACGTGGTGTCAGCTCGGCCGACGGGCCCTTTGGATGATTTGAACGAACGTGCTGACGACATAAGAATGTTTGAACGAAATATCTGTGGCGTAACCTTAGGGGGCACCGTGAGCAAGTCGACGCCCAGGGGCTTACCCAGATGGTCAAGTCGATGTAGTCCGCCAGCCTGGGTCAGGACCAGCCATCCCGCCTTGTCGGACCGAGGGGGGGGGGTGACGACGGGTCCGTCCAGTCGCCGGCTCCAGGCTTGACGGCCATCGCCATGAAGCGCGATGAGGTCGTCTTTTGCACCGACCAGAAATTTGCCGGTCGTGTTATCGGCGACAACGCCCCAGGTTTGAGCGTGAAGGTCTCGCCGCCATTTGCGTCGCCCGCGAGAATCCAATCGCAGAATCTGACCGGCGCTATTTGCTGCCACGATCCCCTGAGCGTCGCTGGCCAGCCTACCAACCAGGGCTTTCTCAAGTTTGGTCTTCCAGCGGAGAACGCCTTTGCGGTCATAGGACCAAACGGATCCGTCCTTTGTACCGACGACTACATCCGTTCGAGAAACCAAGGCCAGTTCACTACTCGCGGTGAGATTCAGTGTTTTTTCCCATTTGAGGCGTCCCTGGGAAAAAGCGATCAGCCGGCTTTGCGTGTCACCCGCCTTGACGAGCCCGTATAGCCCGCCATCGGCGCGGTTGAGCAACTGAACAGGGACCCCGCGTAGATCGACCTTATCCTCACGGTTCCCCTGCAAATCGAATATATATAGATGGCCATTTTGACTGCCTACGGCGATTCGTCGAGAACCCAGACGGACAGGACCCGTGGAGAAGGGCGCATTGGTGCGGTACCACCATTTTAGGCTCCCCGTAGTCGAGAGACAGTGCACCATCCCGCTTTCATCGGCTACGACGAAAGCGCCTTCCCGTTTGAGAAGCAGAGGGGCACCTGCGGAAGGGGCCTTTAGCTGGAATTCCCAAGCCTGGGCCGGCAGGGCAAGACATACGACGAGCAATGCGCAGATTAAGGAAGTATTCACCGTTGCCCACCTAGATGCTGGTGAAGCCTAGCAGTCGCAAGCCCATTCGGTAAAGATTGACGCGCGATCGGCCGTCGCGTTATGCCGCGTAAATGGATGATGTGGGCAAAACCGAGGTTCAAGCGGGCGGCAAGTTCGGACGTTACGCCTTTGCCATCGGTTTGACCGTCATCTACCTCTATTCGTTTCCCTATTTTGAAGGCATTCGCAGCGCTAACGAACTACCGCGTATCTATTTGACCATGGCGATGGTCGACCGCGGGGCGCTCAATATCGACCCTGAGCTCAAGCGCTTTCAAGGTAGCCCGGATACCTCGGTCTACGGGGGGAAGCACTATTGCAACAAAGCGCCGGGGATGAGTTTTCTGGCCCTGCCCACGTATATCGTCATGAAGGCCTTCAACGGGTGGCAGCCGTTGGAATCGATGGCTGAACTACGCAAAGCGTTCTACTGGTTTCGTCTGACGGTATCTGCCATCCCTTCGTTGCTTTTCCTATTGCTCCTGTGGCGTGTGTTGTCGGAAGTCGTGCGTTCGCGTCCGTTGCGGCAGCTCATTCTCCTCGGCTATGGCGTTGGGACGATGTCCTTCATTTACGGCACGCTCTTCATCGCGCATCAGCTCTCCGCGCTTTTGGTTGGGGCTGCATTTTATCTCATATGGCTTAAACATCGCGGTCGGGGAGGGCGCTTCACCTTCATTGCTGCCGGTTTCCTCGCAGGTTTTGGGGTCCTGGTGGACTATCAAGTCGCCTTCGCCGGGCCCCCGTTGTTCATCTACCTCCTTTGGCGCATGGGCGGCACTCGCAACAAAGCCGCTTTGCAATTTTGTTTGGCCGCGGCCGTGCCGCTGATTCTGCTTCTCCTCTATCATTGGGGCTGCTTCGATAATCCGCTCAAGACCGGCTATCACTATCTCGCCAACCCGACTTTCAAGAAGTGGCATAGCAAGGGATTCCTGGGTCTTAGCGGCTTCAAATTTGGAGCGTTTGCGAACCGCCACTTCAGCCCAAACGACGGGCTCTTCTATTATTCGCCGTTCTTGCTGCTCGCTTTTCCGGGCTTGGTCGTCATGATGACGATCAAGAAGGATCTTCGCGGAGAGGGTTTGCTCTGCCTTGTGGTCATCGCTTTCTTTATCTACTTCGCGTCTGCGCTGGCTTTCGTAAGTGGCTGGGACGTTGGGCCACGGTATGTCGCGGCTGCATTGCCGTTCTATGTGATGCCTATCGCCATCTTCTTCGAGCGCTTTGGCAAGACCGCGCTTCGATTGGCCGTGCCCCTTGGATTGGTCGTGGCGTCAATCGTCATCTATGGACTATGCAATGCGGTCTTTCCGCATTACCCCGACGGATATTCCGACCCTTTCTTCGACGTCACCGTTCGCTATGCCTTCGCTGGGTATATTCCGTACAACATGGGTTGGCTATTGGGGCTTGAGGGCATCGCTTCATTAATGCCGTATCTCGCTCTGCTTGCAGTTCTGGTTGTCGTTCCGCTTTGGAAGATGCTGAGTCCGCGAAAAGCGCGTATTCAACTGGTGACCGGCAGCCTGCTTGTGGCGGCCTTGGTGTTGGGGAGCTACTATGGCCTGCTCGCGTATCGGGCCCGTCCCGTACCGATGAAGGGCATGACCTGGATCCACAAGATTTGGGAGCCTCGGCATTCGGGAATGTCTCCCGAAAAGCTGCGGCGACAAATCGGGCCGACGTACCGAACAGGCAAGAAATAAGTCCTAGTGACCTCCGCTCCAGCTTTCTCGGTACGGGCAATCTCATTTTTGTAGGCTGGAGCTGTTGCAGCATTCAACATGCCGGCGCCGCTATGCGACGAAAAGATGACCGTCGGTACGTGGAGTCTATTCACCAAAGCGAGAAAGCGATTCGAAATATCGGGGTTGATCAGCCAGCCTCTGGTTATTTGCTGCGTGCCGGCTTTCCAGCCGCCCATGACGGATATTCGGCCGATATTCTTTGCAAGATCGGGACGTAGGCTCAGTGCTTTGCACACATCCACGGGACTTGAATTGATGATGATTTCTACGTAGCACTGACGTGGCCCCCGTCGAGGCTTGAAATCTGCCAAATCGCGTGGGATGGGAAGTTTACCAATGGTATGCGGTGTTGATTGACGAGGCGGATGAGTTTGATCGTGGCGTTTTCATCCATCATGGTGTTGTACGCCGCATAGTAGTGATCGCCGCGCTTCTGCCATAGCCCCATCGTAATGATGCGTCCGAGTTTTCTGGCGATGGTGGCGTCTTTTTCGATATCAGGTTCGGCGTTCGCCACGTTTGTATGGACGAACAGCAGGGTTGCAATGAAGAGCGCCGCGGTGATGCAGCCGTTGCGTACAATTGACATGTCGTTTTCCTCCGCCCTCGCAAGTTGCAAGGCCCGTACCGTCACCAAAAGGGGACTGCCTACGTTGCGGCACAGATAGCAAAGGCCTGGGATACCGTACGGTTTGGAGGCGTACGTCTCTTGTTCCCGTTGAGGCTGTGATTGCAGCCTGCAAATTGTCGCCGGACAGAAATCTCAAACCGTTGGTGGCAGACGCAACCAGCGTCCGAGTTTCCTGCACCGATCGCAACTACAGGTGTTGCCAAATAAGTCAACGGCAGTCCGCGATAGCGGGCACCGATAATGGTGCAAGTTGCCCAACATTTGCCGGAAGAGTTTCGCGAGGTTTTGGTTGTCTAGCTGATTCTCTGTGGGGTATAATCCGCCCGTCGGCAACACGTTTCTGACGATTCCGACAGAAGGGGTACGCATCGATGCGGCAAAAACCAAGGTCTGCTTTCTGGATTGCCTTGCTCTCGGTTGGCGTGATCACGTTTGCCGCGGTGTAGGGCGCGGAAACTGCCAACGCTGATACTGGGGCATTGGTCGAACAAAACACCGGCCCCCAGGATGTCGAAGATCTGGATTTGGGCGCCTTGCTGGGCGAGACCCGGGTGGGTCTCACTGGATCCATTGGCGCCCGCCTGGAAATGTCTTTCGGGGACTACGAATTCAAGGCCTACCACCATGCCTATGTCACGTTTGACGCGATCTACGACCAAGCCGCCAACAATTTTGGATTTGACCTCCACTATTTCAACGTTTTTTTCGGAGCGAGTCTGGCCGACCGCATTTTTGCGGAGATTCAGATCGAAGTTGAACACGCCAGCGAAATAGGCATTCGTTTTGCTCAAGTCGACGTCAGGATCTTTGACTGGTTGATCGCACGGGTCGGCAAATTTCTCGTTCCCGTCGGTATCTACAACGAACATCTCTATCCCGAGATTTTTACCAAGCTTCCACGTGGCCCACTGGTCCTGACGCATCGTCATATCATTCCGGCCGTGTGGCATGAGGTCGGAGTGCAGTTGCGGGGGCAGTACAGTTGGAAACCGAAGTGGGGAATCAACTACGCGCTATTCTTGGTCAACGGCCTACAACAAGACGACGATGCTGAAACTCCCCAGGTCGAAGACGGCGGGCGAATTCGCGACATGCGAAAGAATCTCCGCGACCTCAGTGATAGCGACAAGGCATTTGGCGGGCGTGTGGGCGTCCAGTTAGGAATGGTTGGCGCTGGGGTGTCCGCCTACCATGGTGCGTATTCTGCCGATGGTGAAAAACGCCTCACGCTTTTGGTTGCCGATTTTGAACTGAACTGGCGTGCTCTAGTTTGGCGAACAGAGGCGGCCCTGCTACTTCAACAGGCCACGGCGAGGAACTTCACACGTTGGGGGATCTATACGCGCATGGCGTACCGAGTCATTCCTCACCTCGAACCCGCGGTTGGCTTCGATATGATCCGCATGGACGAGGGGCTCCAAGAAGACGTCTATCAAGTTGTATTTGGGATCAATATCTATCCCATGCCCCGCGTCGTACCCGCATGGATCGTGCGTGCAGCTTATGCGTTGCGACGAAATCGGGGTGACGATGTGGCGGACGATCAGGTCGTTTTGCAGATGACGATCGGATATTGATGTCAGCGTGCCATAAATTCAGTTCTTTCCGCTCACTGGCATGCGCCTTGGTACTAGCTTCTGCTTTTGCTGTTGTAGACACTCGTGAAGTGTCGGCAGATTCGGCCGTGCGGCGTCACGCACTTTTGGCGCTAAAGATCCTAAGCTACAACCGTTCGTTCGGGAAACGGGACCAAAGGAGTTTTGTCTTCGGTATCGCTCATGACGACTCCGATGCTTCCGAACGCGCGGCGCGGCGATTGTTAGCCGCATTCGCTCAGCTTTCGCGTTTCAAGGTAAAGGGCATGGCCTTTCGCACGACCCTTCTGCCGTTCAAATCGGCGGACCATTTCGCTGAAATCTGCCGCAAAAGAGGCGTCGCCGCTCTTTTCGTCGCGGGCGGCTTTGCCAAAGAACAGTTCGTGTCCGACATAGCGGCGGTCGCTCGGAAACAACGTTTGCCCAGCGTTACCCGCGAGGCAGCCTATCTGAAACGAGGAATCGCCATAGCGCTGGTGCAGGATGGCAGCCGTCAACGGATACTCGTGAACCTCACGCACGCAAAGGCCCAGGGCATGGCGCTCAAAGCGGAGCTACTCTCGCTGGCCAAGGTGAGTCACTAATGTCTTTGCGCGCAAGGCTAAGTCTCGCCCTGGTTTTCGTATCGATTTTCGTGGGCGCCGTACTCTTCTATATTCTACCGTCCCGTTTTGAAACGGCAGCCCTCAATGCGATGGTGGATAAGGGCGAGTCCAACGCTGCTCTAATTGCTCGCGTGGCTGCACCGGCCATCGACTTCTATGAGATGGATCCATCGGCCCTGAACAAAGTCGTTGCCGTTGCAAAAGAGGGCGAGAATGTAGTCTATGTGCACATCGAGAACGCGTCACATACCTTTCTAGTCGGACACAATCGTGCTTTCAAACATCCGCGTTTCGGCATTGATACAGGAGCAAAGCCCCAGCATTCGCTGGCAGCTGATCTGCTTCATGTGCGAATGCCCATTCGGCGAGCACTGGAAGTGGCAGAGGATATACAGAAGCCCACCGCCAAGACCAAAACACGCCACGGCCAACTGCTTGGGTGGTTGGAAATCGGTTTTTCGTTAGCCAAAGTGAATGCGTCGGTTGCTGAAACTCGGCAAATCCTCCTCTCTATGATCGGGCTTTCTAGTCTGGCGTCTTTGCTTCTCGCTTTGTTCTTGACGGCCGTGTCGGTCGGGCCTTTGAAAGAGCTTGCGAAGGCTTCTCAGGCAGTTGGCGAAGGAGACCTTTCGGTTCGTGCGACGGTGCGAGGAAACGATGAGGTGGCGCGGACCGCACGGACCTTCAATCGGATGATCGAGGATCTACAGGAAACCACGGTGAGCGTCGACTTCATGGAGAAGATGATGAACTCCATGGTGGATATGGTGGTCATCCTTGATCTCGAAGAGAAGGTTCGGACGGTAAACTTGGCCGTATCGAGAACACTGGGCTATCCGGTTAGCGACCTTATCGGTTCGCGCGCCGATATATTGCTGCGAAAAGCGGAAAGTCTTCCCGAGCTGGGGACGAACCTTGTCCGCGACGGAGTGTTACCTGAATTTGAAGTGGAGCTACTCACCAAGGACGGTCAGGAAATTCCGGTGGCCATCAACGCATCAGCGGTCGTCAACGCGTCGGGTGAAACCGAAGCTTTTGTTATCGTCGCCCACGATATCAGGACTTCACGAGAAATGATGGAATCACTTACCTCCGCCAATCGTGAACTACAGCTGGCGATGGCCGAGGCTGAGGGCGCCAATCGGGCCAAGAGCCAGTTCTTGGCGAATATGAGCCATGAAATACGCACGCCGATGAATGGTGTCATCGGAATGACGGAGCTGCTGTCGGGGACCACCCTCGACAACGATCAGCGCGATTTTTGTGACACCATCGGCACCTGCGGGCAGAACCTACTGACCTTGATCAACGACATTTTGGACTTCTCGAAAATGGAGGCCGGACACCTCGAACTCGAAGGCGGCAACTTTGATCTCTTCTCCGTCGTGGAAGACGTGATCCAGCTTTTGGCAAAATCGGCTCGGAAGAAAGACATCATGATCAGCTCAACGATCGAACGTTCACTACCCTCGCGATTGAACGGAGATGCCGGACGGCTGAGACAGATCCTTACGAATCTCGTAGGCAATGCCATCAAATTCACCGAGCACGGAGAAGTGGTGGTTGAGGTAAAGGCGGTTGAACGCAACGATGACGACGCCGTCATCCGGTTCGATGTGCGGGACACGGGAATTGGTATGTCAGCGGAGGCATGTGATCGCGTTTTTTCCCGGTTCAGCCAAGCAGATGAATCGATGACACGTCGATTTGGTGGAACCGGCCTTGGATTAACGATCAGCAAGCAGTTGGCTGAATTGATGGGCGGCGATATCGGTGTCGAGAGCGAGATGGGGCAAGGGAGCAACTTCTGGTTCAGTGTGCGCTTGGGCACCGCCTCAACTACAGCCCCAGAAATCGCACAAACTCAACCGGAAGAACTGCGCGGCTTGCCCCTCTTTATTGTCGAAGCGAATGAAAACTACAGACAATCCATGGCAGCCCAATTGGAGAGGTGGGATTTCCGGGTTGCTTGGGCTGAAAATGAAGCCGAGGCCCTGAAAACGTTATCGACGGCGGTGAAGGAGGGAGATGCCTTTCGTGTCGTATTCGTTGCCGACGTTCAGGAAGGACCAACGGATGGGTTTGAGTTGACCCAAAAAATCCAAGAGGCTTTTCCCGAGACTCTGGTCGTGCTCGTTGCGGGTGCACCCGCACGGGGTGACGCGAAAAGAGCGCGTGAGGCGGGGGCGGCGGCGTATCTTTCAAGACCCATCAGGCAATCGACCCTCTTTGACGCCATTGTCGGCCTGTTGGCGAGACCTGCCCCCAAGGAGGGCGAGGCGCCTCTGATCACGCGTCATAGTTTGCAGGAAGAATGCCGCGACCACGGTGGCGCACCGATATTGGTGGTCGAAGACAATGCAGTGAACCAGCGCGTCGTACTGAGGCTGTTGCAGAAACTGGGCTACAACGTCGACGTGCGAGACAATGGCAAGGATGCCATCACTGCGGTAGAGGAGCGGCACTATCAAGCCATCCTGATGGACTGCCAAATGCCGATAATGGATGGCATTGAAAGCACCATTGCCATACGCAAGCTTGCCCCTCCCGAAACACACCTTCCGATTATCGCGCTGTCCGCCGAAGATTCGCCCAAAGCGCGGGAACGCTGCCTTTCGGCGGGGATGGATGATTTTCTGACCAAACCGGTGGACCTCGATCTTCTGAATACGCGGCTAGCCCACTGGATTGGGAACAGCAACGCCCCCTAAGGGGCCGGAAATCGAGCGGCACGAATTCCGACAACCGATCGCCGACAACCGATCGCCGATAACCGTGTTACCGACAACCGTGTTATCGACAACCGAGTTACCGATAACCGAGTTACCGATAACCGTGTTACCGATAACCGAGTTACCGATAACCGAGTTACCGATAACCGACCTACCAATATCCGTGTTCTCCTTTTTTAGGGTGTTTCTGGTTGCGCCACTAGATACGTGAAAAATCTACGGTGGCGCCCGTTGGGCTCAACAAGTTACTCAGTACGTCCGCGGATAAGGGAGCTTTCCTCGAAGAACCTTGTCCTCTGAGATAGGGATTTTGATCACCACCCTGTTTGGGGCTACGGCCTACGAGGCGCCGGAGTCTTGCCCTGATTCCTATCTTGCCACTGGCCACAGCGGAACTGGCCTTCGCTACTTGTTTATCCAAAGAACGTAGCTGGCGTTGGCTCACGGTGCCCTTGGGAAGGTCTCCGGATTCCACCATTTGCCGAACTTCCCTGGCGAGGCTTCCCGCTAGCTCTTGGCAATCCTTGGCGACCTTCTCGCGACCCGTTTTCAGCAACTGCTGGGTTTGTTTGGCCAGGGCAGCGGCAAATGCTATTTTCTTCTTCACGAACTCCTTCTTCGCACTCGTCAGTGTCTTCGCCAATTGTGCGTTCTCTGGGTCGCTGCGATGTTCAGCTTCCAATAGTTCGATTCCTCGCTTGGCGGCATCCAGTTTCCCCGACTTAAGCGCGTCACTGATTCCGCGCCGAGCGCTCTTATGCGCATTCTTTTTTAGCCCGCGATGCTGCCGACTGTTCTTTTCTACAACTCCGGACTTCAGGGCTTCCTGCAGCAAAACCGTTGCACCCATTGCGCCGTCTACGCCATACCGCCTGCGTAAGCTAAAGAAGCCTTTGCGCTTGCCACGACTGAATCGCCTGATCTTGCTCAAGAGTTTTCCATCCAGTTTTCCCAGATCTCCTTTGGCGGAACCGAATACGAGACCGTCGAGCTTGGAAAGAAACCTCCCCATTCTTGTCTTGCTCTTCTTACCCAGGCTGATTTTCGCGAGCTTGGCTAGCGTCTTTCTGGCTTGATGGTAATTCGAAGTACCGCTGCCAATTGCTGCGTGCGCGGCGTCGCTTTTGCCCGCCCCGTCTAGTGTTGCCAATGCCGAGGATCTGAGTTTGCGTCGCAAGCGTCTCGCTTTGCTGCGAAGACTCATGCGTTGAAAGACATTCAATTTGCCTTTCTTGGCTTTCTTGGACAGGGCCTTGATTGTCTTCAAAGCGGCCTTGTAGTTTCCGGACCGCAGGAGCTTGCGAAACGACGGTTTCTTGGGAGCCGTTTTGGTTCGTCCACGTAGCTTTGAGATTCGGCTCCTGAGAGCGCGTATGGGCCGCGCCTTGCGGATCCTTTTCCGTGCGGCTCGGAAGCTTTTCGCGGCGGTACGCCCCATTTGCCGTGCCGCATTGCCCAGACGGCTCGGCCCCTTGCCAGCCTGTACTTGTCCGGGCGGCACAAGCAACGAGAACAAAACCACAAGAATGGAAGTCTGCAATGTATTTGATAAGCGCATATGGGTCCCTCTGTAGGAACCCTAGCTGCAAGCGGTATGCCTGACGCTTATCGCCGACGTCTGGACCGGCCTTACGTGTTTCCAAGGGGTTGCAAGGCTGCTCCGGCCGATTTCACCCCCATATGACACGGGTCGCGCCCCTATTTACCGTGTCAACTAGCCGGCTAGCCGCTTTCAGTTACCCGTTGGTCACCGCTGAATCGGAGCGCTGTATCCACATGGCATTGCAGGCTGTCGATCACTGGAACCGGAACAGCATCCGCCCCGACGACCAGGCCGACCTCGGTACAACCGAATAGAATCGCTTCGGCACCTTTTGCGACGAGCGCCTCTATGCTGCCCGCAAAAAGACGGCGGGAGTCCTCGCTTATCGCCTGGCTGGGAACTTCTTCGAGTAGGACGCGATCGATAGCCTCGCGTTCGCCTTCTCCAGCCAACAGCATTTGCACACCCGCTTGATCAAATGGGCGGTGATAGAAATCTGCACGACAGGTAAAGGCCGTGGCCAATAGGCCGATTCGTTTGACACCCAAGGCATCAACGCGGCCCAAAATTCCGTCGAAGATGCTCAACAACGGAATCTCCAAAGCCGTCGCTATGGCCGGCGCAAATTTATGCATCGTGTTGCTACAGATCATCAACGCATCAGCCCCCGCGTTTTGCAGACGAAGCGCACGGCGCGTGAGTTCCTTGCCAAGAGCCGACCAGGGCGTTTTCCCCGCCAGGGCTTCGGCTATCCAAGCATAGTCAATGCTGTCAATGAGGAGGGAAGCGCTCCGGCCGGGCCCTAGTCGTTGGATGACCCCTTCGTTGAGGCGACGATAGTAGCTCTCTGTCGAAAGCCAATTCATTCCTCCCAAAAGACCAATGGTAGGGAGTCGAATGCTGGGCAGGCTATGCCCTTTCGGCGTCATTCTGCCATCATGGGTTCTACCATCCACCGGAGGCCGCCTTCGCCACCTTCGGGGAGAATTTCCCCTGACATCCTGCGGCCATTGGACTGGAATGTGAATTCACCGCGGGTTCCTTCCTGGGCGACTGCCACAATGCTGCCGATAATACCCGGTAGTTCCACAGCCGGGAGTTTGACCCGCTTGCCCAGCATGGGGAACTTTCCATCAAGATGCGTTTCAAAGCGGCCATCGGCTTTTCGTGAAACGGTGATTTGTTCGAAGCTCGCCTTCTGTACGCCGAAGGCCCCCGCGATCCCCAAGCCCATTCTGCCAAGGCCCGCCATTGCTCGGGGCGCACGGCCCAAAAGCGACTTCGCCTCGGATATGGCGCCTCGGGCCACCGAGGTTGCGTTCTTCAGTTCGACGGGTTTCGTGAAAGTCAGCACAGCTGAACTTAAGCCCTGCGCATCGACGTTATATTCGATCGACATTTTTGTATTGGGTTCGATTCGGACTTGGGGCGTGATGCCGCCCATTTCTGGGAGTAGATGAACTTGATTGGTGAGGCGCTGGCTCGATACGAGATGAACCATGGCCTTGCCTCCACTGGAGTGCGATTTCAACGTGCCGTGCGTGAACGTCCTAGCTGTGAGCCCGAGTGCGCGCACGGATCGGCGAAGATGGTTTCTTGTCGTCCGCTCTGCTCGAACTTGGCCGATACTGAAGGTGCTCAGCAGTAAACCCGCGACAACAATTCGCACGTACTGCGGTGCGGCCGCGTGTGAGGCGTAGCCTCTTCGTTGAAATAGTCGTGTCATCCTCTATCACCCCTTGCGTTCCCGTAGGCATCCCCATGCCGTCGAATAGCGGGGTATTGCACCCCGCGTGCCAGCGAAATCATCTATGATTCCCCAAGCTCCGGGGGCTAGTGTCCTAGCCACGGCAGCAACGGTGAGGGTTAGATCAGCGGGTGCCGAACCAGCCCTGCAGCCAGCCCGCGCTCTGGTTCACCCGAGGTGCGACTGTTTTCCAAGCTAATCGATAGCCGAACCAGCGTGTCGCCGGGCTCTTGCGCGGACGGAGCTGAGGCGAGGGTGCCCGGCGCAGGGGCCGCGATTTGGGTTGGAGCTTGGGCTTTGGCGCCGTCTTCTTGATGAGCCCCTTACGTTCATAAAGATGGAAGGCCGTAATTCCGGCAATCTTGTTCTCTTCGTATTCCTTCGCCAGAAGATCTTCGAAACCGATCCAGCCTTGATGATCTTCATTGACGGCAGTGATGATATAGGCGGGCTTCGTTTCGCTCAGCTCGCGGGCGATTTCGATCTCAGGCCCGTGAGGAACGAATCGCGTCATCATGGTTCGGCGTCGCCACGTGTTGGTCAGGTTGGTGGTGATAACGTCGATTACTTTATAGTACCGAGTGGGTGAAAGCCTGTCCGCGTGAAAATAGATAGGCCATGCCCACCGGCCCCAGACCCAAATACGATCGTTCTTCGTGGTATTCTTGACGATGATACCGGCGAGACGCGTAGCTTCGCGCCGCACGTGATTTACATTGCCGCGCTTGTCCCGCTCTTTTTTGAGCATGGCGACTCCAGGACGCGCTGCCAAGAACACAAAGAAGAGCATGATGCCGACCTTCGCTACCCGAAGCACACGGCGGCTTGGGTGTAGGGGCCATAACCCCGCGCCGAACCAACGAAATAGTGGCCCTTCTGGATGTACGGAAAGCAATACCAGAGCGGGCAGGGCTTGGATGTAATAGCCGCGGTAGAAACGGAAGCCCAGGCTCAAACCGAGGAAACTGAGCACAAACATGCCGGTCAATAACGCGAGGATCAGTCTGTCACCACGCCGAGGCCGGGTCGCGGTAGCCACGAGCGTCATGCTCGCCAGCAGCGTCGGTAGCAGCATGAATTGCCAAAAACCCGTAAAGGCGTCTCGAAGTCGTGAGACCTTGTCGCCAAACGAAAGTTCCCCGCCTACGTAGCGCCAACCGGACTGCGAAAAGAAGTAATTCTTAACGAAGGCTAGGGCGTTGCCCTTCGCAAAATAGAAGAGAAAGATGGGCACGAATCCACTGGCCAGTCCGACAAAAAAGCCGAGCATCGCGTATCGTCGGTTGTAGCGGGCCCAATCGTTGGGCGTGCCGAGGCGCGGTGCGAACCAAATCAGGAGCGCGTACAAGGGAAAGAGTACGGCCCCTTGGCGTTTGCACAAGCCGGCGATCGTCAGCGTTACGCCACACAACACAAAATAGCCGAGTTTGCCCCGTTTCAGGGCCATGACGACAAAGAACGCAGACCAAATATAGGCGCAGACCATCCACGCGTTATAGTTGACGGTCATGTCATCGCTGATCGGGGAATAGACCACGTAGAGTAGCCCAGCGACAAAAGCATGTTTGGGCCCAAACAAGGCGCGTGCGGTGAAGAATATTCCCAGCGCGGCGAGAATGGACCACGCAACGCCGAGGCATTCCAAGACGTTCAAACTACGGCCCCAAATCGACCAAGCCGCCCAGGTGATGAAGAACGAACCCGGTGCCTTCATCTCCACGCTATCGACCATGGGCACCTTGCCTTGTCGCAGCAGATCGGCGTTATACGTAATGCCCGCGACGTCTTCGTTGGAAAAGGCATCGGTTTTGGTGATCGGCCAGCGGATCCACAGTGCGAGAGCCATCAGCACCGCGATGGAAAACAGCGCTACGATAAGTCTAATGAGTCGTTTTTGTTCTTCTCGTTGGTCCATCGGCTGTCGGACTTATCTCATGAAATGCAGGACTTGGCCAATGACCACTTTCTGCGTAGGATGCAAGGGTGAAAAACATCGACGCATTTTTGACCCAACTGGTTGGGTACGCCTGGGGCATGCCCATGCTCTTCCTTTTGGTTGTGGGCGGCCTCGTTCTAACCATCTATAGCCGATTCTTGCCCTTTCGCAGCGGACGCCACGCGTTACAGATCCTGCTGGGCAAATTCGACGACCCGAACGATCCCGGCCAAATCAGCCATTTCGAGGCGCTGAGTACGGCGCTTTCGTCAACCATCGGTATGGGAAATATCGGCGGGGTGGCTATCGCCATCAGTCAGGGGGGGGCCGGCGCCGTATTTTGGATGTGGGTGGCAGCCATCGTCGGCATGGGCACCAAGTTCTTCACCTGTACGCTGGCGGTACTCTATCGTGGAGAAGACAGTGTCGGAGACCTGCAAGGCGGGCCCATGTACTTCATGTCCGTGGGGCTCGGTGGATTCTGGCGCGGGCCCGCTGCCTTCTTTTCCGTATGCGGCATGGTTGGATGCCTCGCCATGTTTCAGACCAACCAAATGGCCGAGATCCTCTACGTTTCATTCAAGGTTCCCCATTGGATCACCGGGGCCGTATCGTCGACATTGGTGGGAATTGTCATTTTGGGCGGCATCAAGCGTATCGCCAGCGTAGCAAGTCGACTGGTTCCGGCGATGTGTCTGCTCTACTTGGTGATGGCTATCGCAATCGTTATTCGCAATTATGAAGTTGTTCCCGCCGTATTGCAGCAAATCTTCCACGACGCTTTTACGGGAACGGCAGCTGCCGGTGGCGCAGCAGCCATTGCGTTTCGCACAGCATTGACCACGGGCATAAAGCGCGCGGCTTTTTCCAACGAAGCGGGCATTGGCACCGCGCCCATGGCGCATGGGGCCGTAAAGACAGATGAACCCGTACGTGAAGGGCTCGTGGCCATGCTCGGCCCCTTCATCGATACCATCGTGGTTTGTACGATTACCGCCATCGTCATTCTGTCGGCAGCGCCGTGGCAAGGTGCCGCTATCAAAGGTACAGCACTCACCGCCGCTGCATTCGAAAACTCCTTGGGAATGCCGGGGAAAGTCGGACTGATGATCATCGTGGTCCTTTTCGGTATGACCACGATGTTCGGCTATTCGTATTACGGCAAAAAATGTTTTTCCTATCTCTTCGGAGCCGAGCAAAGCCGTATCTACGACATCGTATACCTGATGACCCTCTTCGCAGGCGCCGTCTGGAGCGCTAACATGGTGGTCAACCTGCTGGATTCCGCGTTCGCGCTGATGGCTATTCCGAATATTATCGCGACACTCTTCTTGGCCAAGAAAGTGATGGATGCGACGCAGGATTACTACAAACGCCAGTTTGGCTAGAGATTTCTAGAATTGGAAATAGATGAAGGGCGGCGGCTTTTCGGGTGTAAGCGCCACCGCTACAGTAAGTAGCGTGGCCACGAAGATCCAGGCCAAGCCACGTGGCCAACGGTCGATCCAGGCTGCGATTTCATGCGTGCCCTTGGGACGGATATTCTGAATCAAGACAATGGCCGCTGCGATTGTCATCATCAAAATCAGATAGCTCTCTTCCCCGGAAAGCTGCATCTCAGCGAACCACTCCGTGACCTTCCAGGCGGAAGGATTGAGCATCTTGGCGAAAAGTACGCCGCATTGTTCGAGTGTTTGGGCACGAAAAAGCGCCCAGCTCAGACAGACAAGCTGAAAGAAAAAGAACCGTCGCAGCACCAGCAGCGGAAACCGCCAGCCCTTGACGCTATCCATCCAGGCCTCAACACGCATGACCCAGGGAAGTCGAAACAAAGCCAAGAGAGCGCCGTGATAGGCCCCCCAAAGGACGAAATTCCAACGTGCGCCGTGCCAGAGTCCGCCGAGGAGCATGGTCAGTATCAGGTTGCGCTGCACGAAGAGCCACGACCCCCGATTGCCTCCCAGTGGGATGTACAGATAATCGCGTAGCCAGCTGGAAAGGGAAATATGCCAGCGTTGCCAAAAATCGCTGGGATTGATGGCCGCGTAGGGTGACCGAAAATTTTGCACGAGGTCGATGCCCATGAGCCGAGACAAGCCCACCGCGATATCCGAATAGCCGGAAAAATCGCAATAGATTTGAATCGCAAAAGCATAGGTGCCGATCCATAACGCCACCGGATAGGTCTGCGTTGGATCCGCGTAGGTTAGATTCGCGAGAACGGCCATGCTATCGGCGATAATCGCCTTCTTAAAAACACCGATAGCGATAAGGGTCCAGCCGGAACGCATCGGTCGAAGAATGTTCTGCGCGAGTTGGGGAAGAAGGTGGGCTGGCCGTTCGATGGGGCCCGCCACCAACTGTGGAAAAAAAGCGACGTAGAGGGAAAAATCGAGCAATGACTGGGTCGGTTTGATCTTCCGGCGATAGACGTCGATCGAATAACTCATCGTCTGAAACGTATAGAAGGAGATGCCCACTGGAAGGACAACGTTCAAGACCACCGGCGAAACCTGAAAGCCGAACGCTCCCAAGGAATCTACAGCCGAGCCAACGAAGAAGTTGAAGTATTTGAAGAATGCGAGCACGCCTAGATTGCCCACGATACTGAACATCAGCAGTCGCTTGCGACGTTTCGGATCGTCGGTTCTGGCGAGGCCACGGCCAACTGAAAAGTCCAAAACGGTGGAGCCAACGATCAAGAGCAGGAATTTGGCATTCCAGCTGCCGTAGAAGAGGTAGCTCGCCACCAGTAGCAGGATCTTGCGCGGCCTTCCCTCAAGCGCGCTGTAAAGCGAGTAGAAAAGCAGAAAGAAGAGTACGAATTGAGGTGCGGTGAAGATCATGGTCGGCGCTTTCTTGTCCAACCTTTCTCTTCGAGGAGTTTCGCCAATAGGGTTTGCTGGATCCGAGTGCCTTCACCGCTTAGATGGTAGCCGTCACGAAAATGCCGGGGCAGATGCGCGCCTCCTTGGCTGAGATCGATCAAATGCAGGTGTTCGTCGCTATCTGCTATTTGCTGATGTGATTTTCGGTGAAGTTGCCAGACACGCTTCTTTTCTGGGTCTTTATCGGAGAGCGTTTGGTCGGGGAGCAGCAGAATAAAGACGTCGTCTGCCAGCCGTAGCATGGAGCCGTAGAGCGCTTTGCTAAGGGAAAGTTTGTACGCCACCTTGTCGGGGGAATAATCGCACCAATGTTCCTTCATGGTGCGTTTGCGCTTCTTTTTATACCACCGATGATCACGGCCCCGACGTGGCGCGCCGATCAGCTTATGGCTCCATTGGCGTTGTAGAAAATTCGTGTCGCCATAAACCGAAGAGAGCGTGATACCAAAATAGCGAGCGATGTTACGCAACGGCTGTTGAGCCTGAGAGTACTGCGCGAATAGTTCCGGAAGGTCCTCCACGGGAAGCATCATCTGATGCTGCATGATGCGCTTGGAATGGTCCTCTTCGCAGATTTGAAATTCGTTGGTGCCATAGAATGCGCGCTTATAGTGCTTTCGCTTTTTCAACAGGCCTTTTACCTGCGAAAACGTGCAGCCCTGATGGCAGCCATTTACGTGAGCGTCAACGACCGTACCCGAAGAGAGTCTGAATAGCTTTTCCACCATTTTGGGTCGCAACCAATCGACCGAGGTGCTTGAGCCGAGCAGAATGGTGTTTCGCGCCTTGGAGGCTTTCAGCCGTTTTCGGGCATCGAATACACTATTCCGTTCCCAGCCGACCGTCCGATCTTTGCTGGCGACATTATCGAGGTACCAAACCCCGACGATGAACGGAATGATATACAGGGCCTTCTTCAAGGTCGTTATCCGCTCGGGGGGACTTTGCTCGTCGCCGGTTGTGCTGAGGACGTTGGCTTCACATCGCTGATGTGGGTGGGGCCTGTTTGGCTGGCAGCGCTGATCTCTTTGAGCACGCGGTACGTCTTCTTGCCTTGGGACTCATGATAAGTACGCACGACGATTTCGGCCAGTAGACCCAGCATCACCATCATAAAGCCCATCAGCATCATAAGTACTGCCATGAGCAACAGCGGGCTCTTGGAAAGCTGCAAACCGAAGAAGATCTTTCGCACAGAGAGATAGGTGGCGATGCCGAAGCCTCCCGCGCCGAGAAGAATGCCTGGAAGGCCGAAAAAGTGAATCGGCTTTTGCGCCCAACCGCCCAGGAATTTGACGGTGATGAGGTCCAACACCACCTTGAAAGTGCGGTTGAGGCCATATTTAGAAACACCATGTTGGCGTGAGCGGTGGTTGACTTCAAGTTCCGCTACTTTGGCACCCGTCCAGCTGGCGTAGATCGGTATGAAACGGTGCATCTCGCCATAAAGGATCACATCTTCGAGAGTGTCTCGGTGATAGGCTTTGAGCGTGCAGCCGAGATCGTGAAGTTTGACGCGAGAAATCCAGGCGATCAGTCGGTTGGCGATAACCGAAGGCAGGCGCCTCGAAAGCATCTTATCCTGACGGTTTTTTCGCCAGCCGCTAACGACCTGGTAGCCCTCAGACATCTTTTCCAAAAGGCGGGGGATATCCGCCGGATCGTTTTGTAGGTCCGCGTCCATGGGAACCAAGATCTCGCCACGTGCAGCGTCAATTCCGGCCATCATGGCGGCGGTCTGCCCAAAGTTTCGCTTCAACAGAATGACCCGCAGCCAGGGATATTGTTCGCTGAGCTCGGGGTAGAGCTGATTGCTTCCATCGTTGCTGCCATCGTCGATCAGGATGGCTTCAGCACGGTAGTCCGTTGGGGCAAGGACGTCGTCGATCTCTTTGCAGAGATGCGGAAGGCTCTCGACTTCATTGAAGCAGGGAATAATGATGGAGAGGTCGAGATGATCCGAAGTGTTATTCACGGAGGCGTTTGTACCGCTCTTCGCGCCTCAGGAAAAGCTCGATTTCACGACAAATCGGGTGGAATCGCAGGTTGAAGGGGGAGATTCGCGGGGATCTAGAAATATCCCACTTCGTAGCGACCATTTGTATAGGTGCTTGCCCGGGCGATTCTGCGGCCCAGCCTGTTTTGCTGCCGGTTCAGTTCCGACCTTTCGGCAACCGAAAGCCAGCCATCGCTCAAATAATGCGACCGGTTTTGCTCGATGGTGCGCAAGCGGTTCACCATGCGCTCATAGCGCGTCGTGGACAGCATACCTGCCTCGTATTTGTTGTGGAGTTTTCGCGCCATTCGGTCTTGGCGAGCGAAAAAGCCCCGAAAATAGCGACGACTCGGCTGATGGGTGATATTCGCCAAATAGGCGGCCTGTCGCGCGAGTGCAACCCCACCGTAGTAGGCGGGCGACCATCCATAGCGACGTCTGTTATGTCGCCGATACGACCGCTTGTCTCGACGCGAAGTACCCCAATTCGGAGGCGAGTACCTCGTGCCACGGCGACGAGATTTCACGACGACGTGCGCAGGTGCGTACCGCCTGTTATGACGCCGTACGACACGTTTTGGTCGATACGTCGTTCGGGATACCGGTGCCACCACATGGCGGCGGCGGTGACGACGGTTTCGGTATTTGCGGCCCTGGTAGGGCTGCGTTGCATATCCGCTCTTCTTGTAGCGTTTGTTCCCATGGTTACCGTTGGGTTTGGCTACGGCGGCCGACACAAAACACATGGAAAGGGCGCTGGATAATACGATCAACTTAAACATGACAATCCTCCGATACTGTGAAGAGTTTGTGGCTTTGGGGGCGATGCTACGGTGCTAGTCAAAGCAGGCCCCGTGCCAATCTTTCCAAACGCTCTAAGCTACCGAAACTCGGCATTTCCGATGTAGGCGCTTCGAACCGTTCAGTCCGTCTGAGTGAAAAGACGTTCACATCCTCCTGGTATTCAAAGTCACACCAAGAAAGTGCAATAAATCTAGTGAGTTTGTCTTCAGTGAATTGTCAGGGGATGTTGATAAACGACGGCTGACGGGCGGGTACTCGCCGGCCCTCTGCTGGAGAACGCTCGGAAAGAACCTACTTACGTTTGCGGGAAGGGTTGCTGCGTTTGGCCTTGTTTTTTGGCTTCGGCTTAGGTTTCAGCCAACGGAAATCTCGTTGGCGGTAGACATCAAAATCGCGACCGCCGCCGATTTCTCGGGCCCTGCGGTATTCTTTTCTCAAGAGGTCGGCGAGAGATTTGAAGCCGCTCCGAGAAGCATTTCTAGAGATGACCACCGCGAGTGGCTTGGCTTTAGTTAACGCCGCAACGATTTCCTCCGAAGGACCCGAATTCTTCTTGAATGCGTCCAAACGGCGCGTTCGCCAACTATTCGGTCGATGGGTGGTGATCAAGCCCGCCGATTTGTAGTGCTCGATGGCGCTACTGCGATTAGCGTGGAAGTAGACGCTCAATGCATCGGGGCCCCAGACCCAGATTCGCGCGTCTTGAGGCAATCGTTTCGTCAGCTTCTTGCCAATACGTGCGGCCTCTCGCTGGGCTCGACTCGGAGACCGTCTTCGGGACCGTACGCGCTCATGGGCGTCGAATTGTTTGTATAGGCCGGGTAAGGAAACCACCAAAAGGATGAGGAGCCCAGCGAGTTGGGCCGAAAACCGGAGGCGATTCTGCCGAGAAAATAGCCTCAAAAGTGGTCCTTCCGGATGGGCAGCGATCCAGCAAAACGAGGGTAGCAGGAGCAGATAGGCGGTTCGCGGGAAGCGAAAGCCCCAAATCCAAACCAGCGTCGCCACTGCGGCAAATACCAAAACCAAAAAGCCGGCAGGACTCGCGGCACGCTGTTTTCTCAACGGCAGGGCCGCCAGAGCGAGTGCAGCCCATAGCGTCGGTAGGGCGATGAACTCCCAAAAACCCGTCAAACCTTCGTCCAGACGATCCAGGCGATTGGACCATTTCCCTTCATCCCATAGGAGGGGCCAGCTGTCGGGCACGGAGAATACCTGCTCCAGAAACGGCAGTAGGGCGCCTCGAGATGCGTAGAAAAGAGCGGTCGGTGCCAATCCCAAAAGGATGCCCGCTAAGAAATATCCGATATGCCGGCGCCGGGGTGGGTTCCAGTGGGAATCCGCCTGCGTTGGTGATCTAAGGAAAAGAAAAAGCAGAATGTATGCCACGACGAAGAGTAGGGCGATGCGATCGAGCATCATGGCCCAGCCCAACACGATGCCGCAGGCGACCAGCCATCGTCGTTTGGCCGTTCTGAAGCAAAGGGTTGCCAGTCCCGCGCAGAAGACAAGCAGAGGTAAAGCCCAGGTTGTGGGGTCGAGCGTCATTCGATCGAGCGGGATTGCACAGCAGGCGAAGAGCAACGCTGCGCAGAAACCACTCGCAAAACCGAAAAGTAACGTGCCCGTGAATAAGACGCCAATCACAGCGAGTCCGGCCCAAAACGCGGCAAAGCGGTCCAAGGGGGCGATAGCGCGCTCGCCCAGCGTCCAGATGGCCCACGTCAGATGGGCCGCTCCGGTGGGTTCTGTTTCGACACTGTCGAGCGTTGGAATACCCCCGCTTTCCAGAATGTCCGCACCGTATACGATTGACGCGCCTCGCCCGTTATCAGCGAACGCAGCCGCGGTATCCCACTTGTCGGGCCACCGCAAAAAGAGCGTGGTCCCGATAAGGACGAGGGCGGCAAACAAAAAAGTGGCGACTTTCCGCCAACGTGCGTGGGTTTGCATATCCATACGAAGCGGCGGGAGTATGGCAAGCTGTCTGTTTATAGGCAAGGGGCCTAAAGCCGGGAAGCCAATCTAGCGGTCGAATTCGGCGCGGCGGCTACGGATAGTGGCGTTGCGGCCCGTTGCCACCAAGGCTCCGCTTTGCCCCGTATTGAGTTCGGCAGCATTTCCCTCGTCGGTGTCGACGTGCATTTCGAGCGCATATTTTTCCGAGACCCTGACCAGAACGTCACCGAAGATCAAATCGCGCCCTTCGGTATCCATTTCGACTTCGACGAGATCGCGGTCCTTCACACCGAGCTTTTCCGCATCCTCGGGCCGCATGTGGATATGGCGCTGCACGCAGATCACGCCCTCGTTCAATTCCAGCTTCCCGGCGGGACCGATAAGGGTGCAGCCCGGGGTATTGGCCAAGTCTCCCGAGCCGCGGACGGGGGCGTCGATGCCCAAATGGAATTCATCGGTACGAGAAATCTCAACTTGGTTTTTCGAACGGCACGGCCCCAATATTCGCACACCCTCGATGCTACGCTTCGGCCCTACGATATTGACCTTTTCTTTCGACGCAAACTGCCCTGGCTGGGTAAGCGGTTTGTGAGGCGTCAATTCGTGCCCTTTGCCGAAAAGTGCATCGACTGCATCCTGTGTCAGGTGAATATGGCGCGCAGAGATCGCCACGGGGATGGGCAATACTGGTGCCACCTGATGCTGAAGCCCAACGATGCGCGCCGTAGCCTCCGCGATGCCGTGTTCTTCGTCCGTGGCTACGGCGAGAATACGAACGCGGCTGTGGGCTTGGGATATTTCCGCAACGGGGGTTGCATGATCGACTTTCGCCTGACGGTTCTTCGCTTCGTCTAGGCGAGCTCCGAGGAAGTCCAATCGCTGTGCCGAACGATGGCGAATCAACGCACTGTTTTGCCCAATGCCGCCTGTGAAGACAAGCGCGTCCACGCCACCCATCACAGCGGCGTAGGCGCCGATGTATTTGCGCAATCGATGGGTGAATACGTGCAGGGTCAACTGGGCCCTTTTGTCACCGTCAGCGGCTCGTTCTTCAATATCGCGCAGATCGTTGCCGATACCTGAAAGCCCTTTTAGCCCTGACTGCCGATTCAGCAATTGGTCAAGGCCATCGGCGTCTAGATTTTCCTTGCGCATCAGATCAATGAGAACGCCCGGATCCACATCGCCGCTGCGCGTGCCCATCACGAGGCCTTCTAGCGGCGTCATGCCCATACTCGTTTCCACGCTGCGCCCGTATTCCACAGCGGCAATACTGCAGCCATTTCCCAGATGACATGTGATTACCCGAATACTCCGCAGGTCTTCGTTTAGATGCTGCGCAGCCCGATTGGCAACCCATGCGTGGCTGGTTCCATGAAAGCCATATCGCCGTATGCCGTGCTTGTCGGCGAGTTCTGCTGGTAGTGCGTATCGCTGGGCGCGACGGGGCAGGGTGGCATGAAAGGCTGTGTCAAAGACTGCGACATGGGGCAGGTCTGCGAAGAGTTTGCGCGCGGCGCGTATACCGGCCAGATTCGCCGGATTGTGCAGCGGTGCTAAAGAAATCAATTCTTCGATGGTTTGTTCCACGCCTTCGTCGATCAACGTGGGCTGAGAAAAATGTTCGCCGCCGTGAACGACCCGATGGCCAACTCCCGAAATAGGATCCTTTAGCCGATCCGTCATCAAGGGGAGTACACGAGCCAGTACGGTTTCGTGGTCTGCGTTGCCGCACGCTTCGTCAGCCTGGCCATCGATTCGAAAAACGGCTTCAGCGGTCTTTAGGCGTTCCGCACGCATCTTGACCTGACGTGAACCCGTTTTGCTGTCGAGAATATCGGCTTTGATAGAGGAACTACCGCAGTTGATTACCAGTATATTCATGGCCCGTTGGCTCCTTGGTTCTTCGCTAGCGTTTCTTCCAGTAGCGCATCAATGCACGATCAACTTTTTCACCGTCAGCGGCTCGCGGGTTCAGATCCAGATAAAGCGTGTACGCGCCTGCTGCTCTCTTGAAACTATGCTGCCGGCCCCAGGCGATGCCTAGGCCCCTGTGGGCGCGACCATAGGATGGATCGAGATCTAGAGCCGACTTGAAAAGTTCGATAGCGAAAGTGAGATTGTCACTCAATAGCGCGTTGAATCCTGCGGCCGCAATTTTTCGGCTTTCTCCAGCGGTCGTTGCGGTTTTGATTTCAGCTGGAAAATATAGGCCAGCGCTACTCAGCCGGCTGCGTATCGCCTGAATATCTGTTTGCACGGCCGTGCCCTGCAATTGCTGCTGGAAGAGCGTCTTCCATAGTTCAATGAGCGCTACAGGTTGGCCGGGGTGGCGCACAAGTATTCTCACTAGAGTGGTGAACGCGGCATCGAACCGGCCGCTTTTGCGATAGGCACCGGCAACCAGTAGACTCGTCCGGCTGTCTTGAACACCGTTTCTGCGGGCGAGACGTATGTGGTGCAGAACACTCTTATGCTTTCCCTGAGCCAAAAAATGAGCGGCCACTGCGAGATGGATATCGCCCAACTTATTGCCCCTTGTTTTCATTTCATCGACGACGGCCTGAGCGTCCGGCGGCAGTTGGGCGGCCGCTTGCTTGGACGTCAAAGACACCGACGTCAGAGTGAGGACGAACGCCGTGAGGATACCTCGGCCTGTTCGGCCATAGAACTTCTCGCAAAAACGCATGGGGCATAGATTAGCGCAATTGCGTTTGCCGTTGAACCGTCCAAATCGCTGGGAAGCTGCCGAGAGTGTGGTACTCCCTGTTCACGTATCTTCGCTGACTGCCGCTAAGTGGCCGTTAATACAGAACTTGCAGGCGTGCAATTAGTGCCATCGCATCCTTGGAAGAACCCCAGGGCCGATGCTATGGTCCCGCCCCATGAGCGAGATAAAGAAACTATCGGTCGTCATGCCGATTTACAACGAAAAGGCCACCGTCGAAGCCAGCATGCAGCGTGTGCTGAATGTCGACACCGGTTTGGAAATAGAACTGGTCGCCGTCGATGATGCCTCCACCGACGGAACCCGCGATATCCTCGCGAAAATGAAGGATCGGCGGGTCAAGATATTCTATCAGGAGCCCAATCAGGGCAAAGGCGCTGCGTTGCGTCGGGGGTTTTCCGAAGTAACCGGCGACGTGGTGATCATCCAAGACGCGGATCTGGAATACGATCCGAACGAATACCCGGTGCTGCTCGGCCCCATTCTCGATGGCCGGGCAGATGTGGTGTTTGGTTCCCGTTTCCTGGGCGGTCCGCACCGCGTCCATATGTTCTGGCACTACGTAGCCAATCGGGCGCTGACGACGCTCAGCAATATGCTCAGCGATGTGAATCTGACCGACATGGAAACATGCTACAAAGCATTTCGTACCGAGGTCATTCGCAGTATCGAAATCAAAGAGAATCGTTTTGGTTTTGAGCCGGAATTTACCGCTAAAGTCGCGCACCGAGACTATCGCATTTATGAAGTTCCGATCTCCTACAGTGGCAGAAGCTATACCGACGGAAAGAAGATCGGCATCGGCGACGCATTCGCTGCCCTCTATTGCATCCTACGTTATAACCTAATCGACCGTTAGCCCGACTATTCACCAGCGCGTTGTAGGACGTCGTGACATCGAGCGTTGTGACGTCGAACGTGGGACGCTCCGATGTATAGACAAGCAGAGACCGGCAGGAATAATCGCACCTACAATTCAAAAGATGTGATCTATCACCAGCCGCGCAGACGGTAAGTCTCAAGGTTCACCCAAACACAACCCGGCCACGTTTGATCACCGCCGAGCAATGATTCTCGCCGTAGTGGTAGGGGATGTAGCGATAGTCCGGGGCATCAAAAATAGCCAAATCAGCTATCGCGCTTTTGCCAAGGTGCCCGATGTCGGGTCTCGCTAGCGACTGAGCCGCCACTCGGGTGACAGCTTGCCAGGCCTGGTCACACGAAAAACCCATTTGCATACACGCCAACGACATCATGAGGGGCAGTGAGGCGGTCATGCTGCTGCCCGGGTTCAAGTCGGTACCCAACGCCACAGGGATGCCGGCTGCAAAGAGCTCACTGGCCGGCGGCATTGCTGACTTGCAGGTCAAAGCGGCTCCGGGTAGCAATACGGCGACCGTTTCGCTTTCACCGAGGGCGCGGATGCTCTCAGCAGAAATCGCCTCTAGGTGATCCACGCTTGTAGCGCCCATCTTTGCTGCCAAGACGGAACCTCCCTGATCGGTGAATTGTTCAGCATGCAGCCGAAGCTTTAGGCCGTGTTTTTTTGCGGCATCGAAGATGCGCGCAACCTCGTCCGTGCTAAATGCACCGTCCTCACAGTACGCATCGCAGAATTGCGCGAGCTTTTCGGCTGCGGCTTGGGGGATCATTTGTTCGATGATTTGACGAATATAGGATTCCCGGTCCCCTTTGTGCTCCAGAGGAATGGTATGTGCCCCGAGTAGAGAGGGCATCACATCGATGGCATGGCAGCCGTCGAGTTGCTGCAAAACCTTCAAGAGTCGCAGTTCACCGTCAACAGTCAACGCGTAACCGCTTTTCGCCTCAATCGTGGTGATGCCCCACCGCAGCAGACGGTCGAACTGCAGAGAACCGTTGTCGACCAGTTGGTCTTTGGAGGCAGCACGCGTGGCATTTACCGTAGACTGGATACCGCCCCCCGCCTTGTGGATCTCGAGATAACTCCTTCCCTGCGCCTTCAGATCAAACTCTTCGCAACGCTCGCCGGCGAAAATGGGGTGGGTGTGAGGGTCGATGAGGC
>Ga0257122_1000246_pt1 | contig 55111 bp, 31 predicted proteins | sample SI106_120metaG_FD_190146 | JGI IMG/M metagenome (GOLD analysis project Ga0257122, IMG submission 190146) | Marine microbial communities from Saanich Inlet, British Columbia, Canada - SI106_120 | ecosystem: Environmental > Aquatic > Marine > Inlet | place: Canada: British Columbia | collected... | reverse complement strand
CCAATTTCTATGCTGAAAAAACCATCGGAAACCTCTACGGAAGTATAGGTCTGCATATATAGAGCAGAGCCTCCCGTTTGCTGCTCATATAATGAGGCTGTCATACTCACTACAGCCGTTCCCGCTAACGAGTCCGAACCTAACCGACCGCTAAAGGTAAACGTCGCCGTAGAAGATGCGGAAGTAACCGCGAACAAATTTAGATTGAATAGGAAAATTCCAAGGCAAAGCGATGCCAAACGTCTCATAACCAGACCTCCGGAGGGATAAGGAAACTATCCCAAGACAAGCCTAATCGGAAAAGTTTTGAATTGAATTTGATTCAAGATCCCGGCTAGGACTTTCTGAACCACACAGAATCAGAAAGATTGTTTTTGCGCTCCCAATAGCTTAATTATACAGAGATTTCAGTTCAAGTACATCTCATGAAATCTAGGATAATTTACCCAGGTATATTTCTGAGATCAGATTGACTATCCCTTTTAGCTTTATCGGCAGTTTCGCACGTTTCCAGAAAAAAAAGAGAAAAGCAGCAAGGAATAAATAATCCTTACTCTATTGATTTAGATTCATCCCATAGTCATGGCTTTACTGGGTTACTTCATGAATCAGGTAACCTTCAAAATAAGTACCTGCAGCAGTTGCTTGTATCAGTTCATCGCTTCCAGAATACTGAGCTACTTTTACTTCTACGGTATCACCTAAATCCAGGTAAGTTAACTTTGAAAGACTAAATTTCGGAAAATGACTAGTGCCGTTTACACTAACCATCTCCGCATTAGCCATCTGACTGGCATTTTTATATAAGAAGAGTTGATAAGTCTTTTCAGCGCCGTTTGCCAGATTGTAATTATTGGCTGCATTGAAAAAATAGACTCCTGAAACTGGCGCGGTAAATTTACCGGAATTGGTAGAAAAGTTCCCGCTATAGTCAAAGACTTCTGTCCGAAATACCAACTGCTTTAGAGAACCAGTTGCTAAGGTGTAGCTACTGGTCAGTATTACTGAAAATGATACGGAAGTCCCGCCCGAAGAAATCCCTGTCAACTGAGACCCATCTCCATAAAAGGTGGTCGCTGTCATCGCACCTGAACTCTCCATACTGGTCGCCAAAACATTACCATTCACTTCCAGTGTAGCAGTCGGGGTCGTAGTACCGATTCCAAGTTCCCCATCCTCAGTAAAAGTAAATTTTTCATTTAGTCCCGCATAAATGGCCAGACGGTTATCTGGTTCTCCCCCGGTATCATAGGTTCCACGGGAATGAATTAACCACCCAGACGTATTGGAGTGGAGGAGGTTAAGACCTACAACCTTGCTCGCATCTGGGCTTCTGACGACAATGTGGGCGTGGGTTGCTGAATCTGCAACTTCTAGAAGCTCATTGGGGGTATTGGTGCCAATGCCGACACCTCCTGTTTGGTGAATTGTGAATTTTTCAGAAGCCGCACCAGCGTTCCAAATACCCAGGCGATCATTGGGTGTATCGAAAGAAGCTCTGGAACTGATAGACCATTTGTTGGTTGTATCACTGTGGTTAAAATGTATATTGCTATAGGTATTATCACCCGCGTTAATGTCGAGTACCATTGATTGAGCACTGCGGGCCTGAACATGCCAGCTATTTCCGTCAATCACCAGGCGTTCGTGATTATTAGCTGAGAACTTCATTTTGTTGTTGGATTTATCATATTCGATGTAGTCGTTAGCATCCAGGGTTACCAATGGCGTTGCGGAAGAGGATAAATCCAAATCGCCGGTAGCAATGACATCCGTAAAAGTTGCGTTTGCAGCCGTTGTAGCGCCAATGGTTACATCGTCCAGCGTGCCTCCGTCTATATCAGCTGTAGCCAGGGTACCAACACTGGAAATATTTGGCTGAGCCGCAGTCTGCAGGGTTCCGGTGATATTTGTGGTGGTAAGATCTCCTGAAGCCGTAATATTGGCAGCGGTCAGGTCTCCCGAAGCTGAAATATTTCCAGTGGCATTGATGTTCCCGCTGACATCGAGCTTCTCAGATGGAGAATTGGTACCCATCCCCACTTTTCCGTCGGACAAAATTCGGATTGCATCGGCATTATTGACCACAAATCGAAGTTCGTCTGAAGACCGGATATATCCCATAAAGTCATTCACATCGAAAGCGTAAACAGGGTCACCATTTGTATTCAGGCTCACAGCGTGGTTGGCATCGCCGATACTTACAACATCAGCCGTAGGTGTGCCGCTGAAGCCGACATTTAATCCCTGTGTTGCCGTAATGTCTGTAAAGGTCGCGGTTGCAGCCGTTGTAGCTCCAATGGCTACATCGTCCAACGTGCCTCCGTCTATATCAGCTGTAGCCAGAGTACCAACACTGGTAATGTTGGGCTGAGCTGCGGTCTGTAAGGTTCCGCTAATAATTGTGGCCGTTAGGTTTGTAAACTCACCCGAACTAGCGGTATTAGCACCAATTGTAGTGCTATCAATATTTCCTCCATCAATATCTACAGTGCCAAGGGTACCAATACTGGTGATATTAGGTTGAGCGACGGTCTGCAATGTTCCGTTGAGGTCAGTAAAGGTCCCCGTTGATGGGGTTGTTCCCCCAATGGTGACATCATCCATGGTACCCCCGTTTAGATCAATGGTTGCCGCCGTAAGCGTTCCTGAAAGATCCAGGCTTGGTACATCGAAGGAAGCCGCTGTCAGGGTGCCGATGATATTTGCTGAGGAAATGGTTAATCCGCTTGCCGTCACCGTCAGGGAGGAGCTGACCTCCAGGGAAGAGTTGGCAAATAACGTGGTTACTGTAGCGGCCGCTGGAGTAGTAGACCCGATGACGGCTCCGTCTATATTCCCTCCGTCTATATCTACTGAGCCCAGGGTGCCCAGGCTGGTTACGTTGGGCTGAGCCGCGGTCTGCAGGGTTCCGGTGAGATTCGTACCGGTCAAGTCTCCCGAAGCCGTAATATTTCCAGTGGCATTGATATTTCCGCTGACATCGAGCTTCTCAGTTGGAGAATTGGTTCCCATACCCACCTTTCCATCTGACAAAATTCGAATCGCGTCAGCGTTATTGACAACAAACCGCAACTCGTCCGAGGATCGGATATATCCGATAAAGTCATTCACATCAAAAGCGTAAACCGGATCACCATTGGTATTCAGACTCACGGCGTGGTTGGCATCACCAATACTTACTGTATTTGCGGCAGGTGTAGCGCTAAATCCGACATTCATTCCATTACTGGCTTCAACATCTGTGAAACTCCCGGCAGCACTACCATTGGCCCCAATCACGGTGCCGTCAATACTTCCGCCATCTATATCTACCGTACCCAGGGTTCCCAGGCTGGTGACGTTGGGCTGAGCCGCGGTCTGCAGGGTTCCGCTAAGATTCGTACCGGTAACATCTCCTGAGGCAATGATGTTGCCTGCCACATCCAACGCTTCGACCGGTGAAACTGTACCGATACCGACCAATCCATTTGAAGTTACAATCATCCTGCCCACACCATTAGTCTTTAAGCGAATTTCATCTGTGTCTGATCCAGCCTCCACTTCAATGGCGGTATCTGAATCCTTATCAGCAATAGTAGTGGGGGCGGATCCTCCAAAGACCGGATCTTCAGGAGTGTAAACCACCGAATTCACGGTAAAGTCACCGTCTGACTCGTCATTGGCCATGACCAGGTACGGATTCAGATCAATTTCCAAATAATGCCAGTCAGAACCCCCGCTCGTCTTCTCCGAACCTAACTCTTCAAAAGTGCTTCCATTCCACTCGAATATTTTAGATCTGATGTTGGTGGTCAAATCATTGGAATAATTCGCAAAGGCCAGGAATTTTCTATCATTTCTCTCAAAGAATTCCCAGTCTCTTGCTCCATTGGTAGGAATGGACTGAAACTCATCAAACTGGGAGCCGTTCCACTTATAGATCTTTGAATTTGTGTTAAAGGATGTGTTGGTGTAATGATTCGCGACAGCAAGGTACATCACTCCGTCGATTTCAAAGCTCTCCCAATCGTATGCTCCTGCAGTGGGAATTGACTGAAATTCTATAAACTGAGAACCGTTCCATTGGTAAATCCTCGATCCCTGGTTCCACTGTCCCCCAACCCTGAAGTTAGCCACCGCAAGATAAGGTGTACCGCTAATTTCAAAACTCTCCCAATCCTTGGCTCCGCTGGTTGGAATGGACTGAAACTCAGAAAACTGCGAGCCATTCCATTTGTAGATTATGGAATCAATTAAAAAGTTCACGCTATTGGTCGCCACGGAATCTCTGTAATTCGCAACCGCGAGAAATCTGTCGGTGGAGCGGGTTATGGCGTCATAAATCTCAAAATATTCCAAATCAAAAGCACCGGTGGTCGGTATGGATTGAACTTCGGAGAACTGGGAACCAGTCCACTGGTAAACTTTGGAATCCTGGTGAAAACTTGCGGCATCTCGTTTATTAGCCACTGCTAAGAAAGTATTTCCACCGACGGAAAAACTCTCAAAATCCTCAGCCCCTGTGGTGGGTATGGTCTGAAAGAGAGAAAAACCGTTCCCATCCCATTTAAATATTGGAGAATTCAGCTCAAAGCCACTGCTGTAGAGCTGGGCAATTGCCAGGTAGGTATCGGTCCCGATTATCATGGATTCCACGGCGCGTGCGCCTGAAGTATCAAGAGCTTGAAATTCCGAGAGAATTTCACCGTCATCAAAAACACTTTCCCATTCCCCTTCGGATTTGATTTCCAGATCCTGGCCGGTCCAGCGGATCGAGCCATTATCTCCATCGCTTGAAGTGGTAGGTTCGAGTCTTACCCGTCCCCCTACAACCAGTTCTACATCTGGATTGGTTGCTCCTATTCCCACTTTTCCGGCATTGTACAAAATACTGGTGGAACTAACCGAAAAGGGTGAACTAACTACAGGTTCTCCTGCATCAAAAAGCTTCCCTCGAATGTTTACATCACCGTTGAAATCTGCCAAATATCCTGGATTGGGGGTGGTTGTACCAACACCCAAACGACTCACCATAAATACAGCAGCCCCAGTAAGACCTGAGGTTAGAGTTTGTGAGGTACCGGTACCGTTGAAGAGAAAGGCGTGATTGGCATCAATATTGCCAAGGGATCCTCCTAATAAAGCCGAATGGTTTCCGGTTACCACATTTTGCTGTCCGCCTAGTACGGCTGAAAAGTCACCTTGCGCCGTGTTTTGAAACCCGCCGGGAACAGTGGAAAAGTCACCTTTTGCTTCGTTTAATCCTCCTCCACCGACATAAGAATACTGGTTAGAAGCCAGATTTTGCGCTCCTCCTCCGACTCTCGATGCATAACCAATGGCGGTATTTTGGTTCCCCGCGCCTATTGAGGCAAAATCATTGGCTGCCTCATGATTTTGTCCCCCGGCAATGGAAATATAACCATAGGTGGTACTGGGACTTCCTGAATTGCTTAGTGTCGCAAGGTTGATATGGGTATTGCTTAAATTACCGTGAAGGGTTGAAGAGGAGTGACGCAGGTGGCCGCTAATATTCGCATTCAGTACATCGAGAGAACCCGCGAAAACATCCCCTTCCGAATCAACGGAAAATGCTGTTTGCACGTTTCCTGAAGAATCCTCCGTATCAAGAGAAACCCTGATCGTATTCTGGCTTGCATCACCGGCATTGACTTTAATTCCCCCAGTACTCGTAACATTCAGGGTGAAATTTCCTTCAGAGACAAGGGCATCACCGGGATGAAGGACGTTGATGAGGCCGGCGCCATCTCCGGTGAAAAACGATGCGTCAACAGTGGTAGCGGTCACCTTTCCCGCCGTTACAAAGACTTGTCCGGAACTTTCATCAATATTCGCGAAGGTCGATAAATTCCCCGCCTGTAAGCTCTGCGTATAGAAAATGGAGTCCGTAAATTTCAGGCTTGCGCCGCTAATTGTCACGGATTCCACTGTACCGGTCTGAATGGTGTCGCCGATGATGGTTGTACCCGATGTCTTAATTTCACTGGCTTCCACAAGATTGGCAGTAAGGGTTTGCGCTTGAAATGCGTCCACAGATGGTAGATTGGTCAAATTGGAGCCATCACCACTGAATCCCTGCGCTGTGATGGTGCCCTGAGAGTTGACATTACCTGTGATCGTAAGCTCACCTGCCTCAACCAGGCTGCCTGAGATTTCCGAGGCCTCAATTCTCCCTAAACCACTAAGGGTCAGGTTGGCAGTTCCGGTCTGGAATCCAAGCTCAGATTTGAGCTGAGTTCTGAGCTCTTCGGAGCTTTGCCCTCCCAGTTTTTCTGAATTTGCCGCTTGAATGGCAAACGGCATGGCTAAGAGCTTGCGCCTGGGCTGCAAAACCTGTCCCTGAACTTCCAGCTCAAGATAGGAATTGGTGATTAGATCAGGTAAGGCCGGACCAATTTCCAGACTGAAAAAACCGTCTTCTACCTCTACAGAAGACAATGTCTGGATGTAGGCGGCTGTCCCGCCTGTTTCCTGCCCAAAAAGACTGGCGGTCATGCTTACAACCGCACTGCCAGCGAGAGAAGTTCCCGTACCCGATGACAAACGCCCCGAGAATTGAAAATGCGCCAGTGGCGAGCCCGCCAAGGAAGACGCAAACACCAAAAGTAAACTCAAGAAAAGAAAAAAACGTCCCATGCATCGCTCCCATGTCCCATGCATCACTCCCCTGCTACATAGGAATTATACAGGAAAGCTTGTTTCTCCGCTCATGCAGAGTTAAGGGGAATTGGAAGGCTCCAATTTTGTACACATCGCGTCAACTTCAACTTGATTTCAGGCCCAAATATTCAGGCACACAAGGTTGTCCGAATCGTGGCCTGGAAAGACGCTGTTTCTCTCTAATTCGTGGGTTCTACAAGCCGGCCCTGGAAAAAAGTGCTGCCACTATTGCCCTTCAGTGAAATTCCACCGGAATCGTCGTGATGGACAATAAACGCTACCTCTTGATTTGCATTCAAATTGATTAAGCCTTCGACTCTGCAACTGATACCATCGGCGGAGACCCAACGGCAGTAATGCTGCATATCCACAGCCCCATCAACCCTAAATTTCACACGAAATGTATTGCCGTCGGTACCAGCGGTATCCCGGGCCGTTGCTGAAAACCAGTAAACTCCACTCACCGGAGCCGTAAAACTGTCACTGGTCAGGTCAAAATTACTTCCAAGGTCAAAAGCTTCGGCGGTGAAATCAACCGTGGTTTCATTCGTAGAGGAAATGCTCTGGTCCGTAGTTCTGTGAACCCTAAACATCACGGGAGTACTATGGCGGAAATACTGAGCCTCAATCGTGCCGGAAACCTTTGAATCACCGGCGACATCAAGCATAACTGCCGGAGTAGTGGTACCCAGACCTAGAAAGCCTGAATCCAGTACCGTGTCACTACCATTTAGGGAAAAGTTATCGTCTTCAGCACTGCTTCCTCCGCTTGTCGAAAGATCCGCTTTGTAGATTATTGAGTCTATGGTGTAGTTGGAGTTATCGTAATAATTTGCCACCGCGAGAAATGTTTCTCCGTCAATGGTTAACTGGTTCCAGGAAATAGCCCCCTTTGTTGGGAAGTTTTGTACCGTTTCAAATTCAGTCCCATTCCACCGGTGGAGAGTGGAATCCAGAAGACGATTACTCGTACTCTCTCGGTGGTTCGCAATAGAAAGGTAGAAGTCTTCTCCAACTGTAAATCCCTCCAGGTCTGAAGCCCCAATGGTAGGAATGGAACTAAACTCTACAAACTGGCTTCCATCCCATTTGTAAACCTTAGAATCCTGGCTGTAGGAAGTTCCGTCATAGTAATTAGCCACAGCAAGATAAAAATCAGAGCCAATGGTAAAACTCTTCCAATCGGAACCCCCTGTTGTAGCTATGGTCTGGAATGATGAAAATTGAGAACCATTCCATTTATAGATTTCTGAATTTGTATTGTAATCGTTAGGGGTATCATCAAAATTATTTGCAACCGCGAGATAGGTTTCCCCGCTGATCTCAAAACTCTCCCAATCATGAGCCCTTTTAGTTGCAATCGTCTGGGTTATCACAAACTGGGATTGGACACTATCCCACTTGTAGATCACGGAATCTATATTTTTTGAACTTCCGTCGTTGGAGTTGGCCAGAGCCAGATAAGTGTCCGATCCGATAGTGAAACTCTCCCAATCGTATGCACCAGAGGTAGGAATGGACTGAAACTCAGAAAATTGGCTTCCATTCCACTTGAAAATCTTGGAATCAATTTCATAATTAGAGCCGTCATATTTATTTGCCAGGGCAAGATAGGTATCTGCCCCAATTACAAAACTCTCAAAATCTTGAGCACCGGTGGTATCAATGGATTGAAACAGAGAAAATGTAGACCCATTCCACTGGTAAATCTTGGATTGAATTTCCCAATTGATATTCTCATCAACTAAATGCGCGACCGCCAGGTAGGTAGTTCCACTTATTTCAAAACTGTCCAAGCCATGTGCAGCACTCGTTTCTATAGTCTGATACTCTGAGAAGAAACGCAGTTCAGTAGTTCCAGTGCTAGAGCCTCCACTGGTAAGACTTTTCCAATCACCAGAAACATTTCCCTCAAAATCGGTACCCGACCAGCGGATGGTTCCATCGGACCCTGCATTATCGGTGTTAGTGCTAAGAACAATGCGTCCCTGTACATCCAGTGCTTCCTGTGGTGCGGATGTGCCAATCCCGAGTGCTCCGGTGGTTAAGTAGGTGTCACTTCCACTCAGGGCGAAGTTGCTATCTCCGGAACTACTACTTCCCTCGCCACTGGTCTTGACTGCTGCTTTGTAGATAATAGAGTCAATTTCGTAGTCTGACCCATCCTTATGATTTGTCACTGCAAGATAAGTATCAGATCCAATGTTGAATGGTACGGTACGGGTCCCTTTTTTCGTGGAGAAAGTTTGAATCTCTAAAAACGCTGTTCCATTCCAACGAAAAAGTCTCGAATCAATGGTGTCAGAATTGGTTGCTACGGTTATAAAGGTATCATCCCCGATCGTGAAGCTATCCCAATCAAAAGCACGATCGGTTAGAATTTCTTGGATCTCTACAAACTGGGACTGAGAGGAATCCCATTGGTAAACTATAGAGTTAAGGCTGGTAGTGCTGTCATCATCACTATTTGCAACTACAAGATAGGAATCTGAGCCAATTTGAAAACTCTCCCAATCTCTAGCACCCTTGGTTGAGATCGATTGAAATTCAGAAAACTGAGTTCCATTCCATTTATAAATTCTAGAGTTCACATTATAGGTAGAGTCATTCTTGTTATTCGCAAGAGCAAGATAGGTATCGGACCCGATAGTGAAATACTCCCAATCATGAGCCCCTGTAGTTGAAATGGACTGGAACTCGGAAAACTGGGTTCCATTCCATTTATAAATTTTAGAATCAACAATATTGGAACTACTATCTTTCCAATTCGCAACTGCTACGTAAGTATCCGAGTCAATGACAAAACTCTCCCAATCAAGAGCAGCACTTGTAGGTATCGATTGAAACTCAGAAAATTGGGATCCATTCCATTTGTAGATTTTTGAGTCAATTTCATAGCTAGATCCATCGAAATGATTGGCAAGAGCCAGGTAGGTATCGGAGTCGATATCAAAACTTTTCCAGTCAAACGCACCCGTTGATGGAATGGATTGGAACTCAGAAAATTGAGTCCCATCCCATTTATGAATTGTTGAGTTGATAACTTTACTGCTGCCATCTTCAAAATTTACGCCAGCAAGATAAGAATCAGAACCAATACTGAAACTTTCGAAACCAACTGATCCTGTGGTAGCAATCGTTTGAAACTCAGAGAAAAAACGGAGTTCATCAGTAGTGGTGGTAGAGCCCCCATCGGTCAGGCTCTCCCAGTTCCCGCTCTTGAGGACTTCCAGATCAGAGCCCGTCCATCGTAGAGTACCATCGGTACCCGCATTATCCGTATTCACATCAAGCTGGATACGGCCGTTCACATGAAGCTGTTCCTGCGGAGTAGTGGTCCCCAGACCTAAGAGTCCCGTATCCAGGACCGTATCACTTCCGTTCAGGGTGAAGTTATTATCTCCTCCACCTGAACTGGTGGTCTCAAGCTCCGCTTTGTAGATTTTTGAGTCTATGGTGAAGTTGGTTCCATCGGTAAAATTTGCCACCGCAAGAAAAGTTTGTCCGTCAACCGTGAACTGATTCCAGGAATGGCCACCCATGGTTGGGAGGTTTTGTACGGCTTCAAATTCAGTCCCATTCCACCGGTGGAGAGTGGAATCCAACACATGATTGACACCGTCATAGTTGCTCGCGATAGCCAGGTAGAAATTTTCTCCAATTGTGAATCCTTCCAGATCCTTAGCTCCGACGGTAGGAATGGAACTAAACTCTACAAACTGGCTTCCATCCCACTTATAAATCTTAGAATCCTGACTGTAAGAAGATCCGTCGTAGTAATTAGCCACAGCCAGGTAAGTATCGGAACCTATGACAAAGCTCTCCCAATCGGCAGCCCCTGTTGTTGCTATTGTCTGGAATGATGCAAACTGGGTACCATTCCATTTATAGATCTGTGAATTTGTACTGGATGTATTACCCGTATCATTATAATTATTTGCAACTGCGAGATAGGTTTCTCCGCTGATCTCAAAACTCTCCCAATCCCAAGCCCTGGTAGTTGCGATAGTCTGGGTTATGACAAACTGGGATTGAATACTATCCCACCTGTAGATGACTGAATCTATATCTTTTGAACTTCCATCATCGGAATTTGCTGAAGCAAGGAAAGTATCCGCCCCGATCGAGAAACTCTCCCAATGGTATGCACCGGAGGTTGGAATTGACTGAAACTCGGAAAACTGAGACCCATTCCACTTGTAAATCTTGGAATCAACTTCAAAATTGGAGCCATCCGATTTATTTGCGACGGCCAAATAAGTGTCCGATCCAATCATGAAACTCTCAAAATCTTGAGCACCAGAGGTATTAATGGATTGAAACAGTGAAAATGAAGATCCATCCCACTGGTAAATCCTGGATTGAATTTCTAAATTGCTATTGTCATCCTTTAAATTCGCGACCGCCAGGTAGCTGGTTCCACTAATCTCAAAACTCTCCCAGCCCGATGCAGCACTTGTTTCAATAGTTTGAAACTCGGAGAAGAAACGCAGTTCATCAGTGGTTGTGGTAGAACCGCCATCGGTCAGGCTCTCCCAGTTCCCACTTTTGAGAAGCTCAAGATCTGATCCGGTCCATCGAAGTGTTCCATCAATTCCAGCATCATCGGTGTTGGTGCTAAGAACAATGCGTCCTTGCACATCCAGGGCTTCCTGGGGTGCTGAAGTGCCGATTCCTAGAGCTCCGGTAGTGAGATAGGTATCGTTTCCACTTAGAGCGAAGTTGCTATCCGTTGAGCTACTTCCTCCACCGCTGGTTGCAAGTTCCGCTTTGTAGATTTTTGAGTCTACGGTGAAGTTGGTTTCATCGTAATAATTTGCCACCGCAAGGAAAACTTCTCCGTCAACGGTTAACTGTTTCCAGGAAAAGGCCGCCAGTGTAGTGAAGTTTTGTACCGTTTCAAATCCAGTCCCATTCCACCGGTGGAGAGTGGAATCGAGAGTATAATCACTCGAGGCTTCTCGGTGGTTCGCGATAGCCAGATAGAAATCTTCTCCTATTGTAAATCCTTCGAGATCATGAGCCCCGAGGGTCGGGATGGAACTGAACTCTACAAACTGACTTCCGTCCCACTTATAAACCTTGGAATCCTGACTGAAAGAAGACCCGTCGTAATAATTAGCGACAGCCAGGTAAGTATCGGAACCTATGACAAAGCTCTCCCAATCGGCACCCCCTTTTGTGGCTATTGTCTGGAATGATGCAAATTGAGATCCATTCCATTTATAGATCTGTGAATTTGTACTGTATGTATTACCGGTATCATTAAAATTATTTGCAACTGCGAGATAGGTTTCTCCGCTAATCTCAAAACTCTCCCAATCCCAGGCTCTGGTAGTTGCGATCGTCTGGGTTATGACAAATTGGGATTGGACACTATCCCACTTGTAGATCACAGAATCGATATCTTTTGAACTTCCATCGTTGGAGTTTGCTAACGCCAGGTAAGTGTCCGCTCCTATATTGAAACTCTCCCAATCGTATGCACCGGAGGTTGGTATTGACTGAAACTCGGAAAACTGGGACCCATTCCACTTGTAAATCTTGGAATCAGTTTTATAATTGGAGCCATCATATTTATGTGCCACGGCAAGATAGGAATCTGCCCCTATAAGAAAACTCTCAAAATCTTGAGCACCAGTGGTATTAATGGATTGAAACAGCGAAAATGAAGAACCATCCCACTGGTAAATCCTGGATTGAATTTCATAATTGCTATTGTCATCTTTTAGATTCGCGACCGCCAAGTAGCTAGTTCCGCTAACCTCAAAACTCTCCCAGCTCGATGCAGCACTCGTTTCAATAGTTTGAAACTCAGAGAAAAAGCGTAATTCATCTGTATCGGTGCTGCTTGAACTAGAACTAGAGCTTCCACTGGTAAGCGAAACCCAGCTACCGGCGTTTTTTACTTCCAGATCTGAACCGGTCCAACGGATGGTTCCGTCTTCTCCCAGGTCATCATTATTGGTATTCAGGCGCATTTTACCGCCCACTACCAGCTGTTCATCTGCCTCTCCAGTACCTAAAAGCATATTGCCTGCGCTGTATACTATGTGGGTGGTGTTATCGGTGAAAGGAGAACTCCCTAGCTGTCCGTTATCGTCGGTAATGCTTCCCTGCTGTACGTTGAGATCTCCTATCACTCTCAGATCGCCAATGATGCTTACATTGCCAGCAAAATCAGCCAGGTAGTCCAAGGAAGGTGATGTGGTACCCACTCCGAAATGACTGACCATAAAAATCGCGGAACTCGCCATCCCTGAAGTAACCACCTGGGATATCCCGCTTCCATTAAAACCGAAAGTATCTCCAGATTGGATTGTCAACAGACTCCCGCCTGGAATTGCTGACCAGTCTCCCGTAATCGCGTTTCCTTCTCCCCCTGCAATCACAGAATATGAGCTAGTGGTCAAGTTGTTAAACCCACCACCAACAGCGGAGTAACTTCCCCTGGCAACATTGCCATAACCTCCACCCACAAAGGAAGCATAGCCACCTGCGGTATTTATCTGACCTCCTACTACGGATGCCAGGGTACCTGGTGCCTCATTTATACCTCCACCGCCAATATACGACCAGTCTCCGCTGGCAATGTTCTGCTCCCCTCCTCCTACTCGGGAGCTGTAACCGCTGGCGGTATTCTGATTACCAGCACCGATGGAGGCAAAATCATTTAATGCCTGGTTACCCTGTCCCCCTGTGATGGAAATGTAGGAATGGGAAGCTCCGGGAGAGCCCGACTGACTAAGTGTAGCCAAATTAATATGGGTTCCGCTGTTCACACCGTTTAAAGTAGAAGTAGCATTACGTAGGTGTCCGCTAATAGCGACATCAAGTACATCAAGGGAACCTGCATAAATATCTCCTTCCACATCCACTTCAAAGACACGGAAACCGCCACCGTCAAAAAGAGAAATTTTCGTGGTATTAGCCGATTCCGCAGAGGAATGTTCGATCAATATGGCGGTTTGTCCATCGGCGGTGATCGTTAGTGTATTTGGGGTCGATATAATGTCGCCTGGATGGAGCACATTGGTAATCGCACTGCCATCACCGGATAAATTGGTAGCATTGATATCAGTTGCGGACATGGTCGTGGCTGAGATGTTGTCCGCTGAAATCGTTCCATTCACGACGAGAGCGTCAGTAGGAAAAGTCACTCCTATACCTACCCCATTGGAAGTGATGAACATTCTTTCCACACTATCCACGAAGACATGGATATGCTCCTGAGTTCCCTGGGTGGTGGTATCAATTTCAATAGTTGTGCTTCCCGAGGAAATCGCGGAAGGAGTGGGAAAGTTGGAAAGACCCGAGGCATCTCCTACAAATGCTGAAGCAGTCACTGTACCGGTGGCTTCCACATCACCCACATACAAACTGCCGCCACTCAAAACTGATAAACCGTCGCTTAGCGTGGTCCCGGAAATCTCAGATGCGCTGATATTTGCACCTGATAAAAGAATACCTGATAGCCCCGTACCGTCTCCTACAAATGCTGAGGCCGTTACTGTTCCGGTTGCCTCCACATCACCTACATAGAAATTGCCGCCGCTCAATACCGCCAAACCGTCGCTTAGCGTGGTCCCGGAAATCTCAGGTGCGCTGATATTTGCACCTGATAAAAGAATACCTGATATCCCCGATCCATCACCCACAAATGCTGAGGCCGTTACAGTACCGGTAGCCTCTACATCTCCCACATAGAAATTACCACCGCTCAAGACCGCCAAACCGTCACTTAGCGTGGTCCCGGAAATCTCCGATGCGCTGATATTTGCTCCTGACAGGAGAACACCTGATAGCCCCGTTCCATCTCCTACAAATGCTGAGGCAGTCACTGTACCGGTGGCTTCTACATCTCCCACATAGAAATTACCACCGCTCAAGACCGCCAAACCGTCACTTAGCGTGGTGCCAGAGACCTCGGGGGCACTAATGTTTTCACCAGAGACTAGAATACCCGTCAGGTTCGATCCATCCCCTACAAAAGCTGAGGCCGTTACCGTTCCGGAAGCTTCCACGTCTCCTACGTAGAGATTTCCGCTGTTTAGTACCGCTATTCCATCGCTTAGAGTCGTGCCAAAAAACTCGGGGGCACTGATATTCTCCCCGGAGACCAGGATACCGGTCAGCTTCGAGCCATCCCCTACAAAAGCAGAAGCCGTTACCGTACCGGTGGCCTCCACATCTCCCACGTAGAGATTTCCACTGTTAAGCAGAGCAATACCATCACTTAGGGTCGTGGCATATACTTCGGGAGCACTAATACTTTCTCCTGAAACAAGAATTCCCGTCAGGTTCGAGCCATTCCCTACAAATGCTGAGGCTGTTACCGTACCGGTAGCCTCCACATCTCCCACGTAGAGGTTTCCGCTGTTTAGTACCGCTATTCCATCGCTTAGAGTCGTGGCAAAAACCTCAGGGGCACTGATATTCTCCCCGGAGACCAGGATACCTGTCAGATTCGAGCCATCCCCTACAAAAAAATCGGCTGCTACGGTACCTGCAACTTCAAGTGCTGCGGAAGGGAAAGAAACACCTACGCCTAACCCGGTTGAACTGATATACAAAGTTTCAACGCTGTCTACGGTGACTTGAATATGTTCGGGGACATTTGTAGTGGTTGTGTCAATCTCTACAGAAGAATTCCCTGCTTGCAGAAAACCACCGCTCCCAATCCCGGTCAATAAGGATCCATCTCCCATAAAAAAATCAGCCGTAACGGTCATAGCATAGATTTGATCCACACTAATCTCCCCCCGGGTCCAAACACCGGAACCGTCACTAAAGGTCGCGGCCTCTATATACGGGGCACTAATTTCGTCACTTGTATGCCAGACATTGGTCAAAGAAGATCCATCACCGATAAAACGATTCGCATCGACAACACCCGCATTTAAAGTATTTGCATCGAGGGTACTTACCTGAAGAAAATCTACACTTCCTGATTGAACCGCTAAATTCACGGCTCCAATATTCTGAGCCTCCAGGGTTGTTACCCCCAGCTCAATTTGACCGGTACTGACACTAGCACCCAGTTCACTAAGGAGGCTGTTACGAATTTCAGTCGGGCTGGCGCCCTGCAGAGTCTGAGAATCCTGGGCGTTTGCGGCCTGAATAGCAAAAGGTAGGGCCGGTAATTGTCTACGGGGACTTAGCGTTGATCCCTGCACGGTTAACTCCAGCCAGGAGTGGTTGATCAGATCCGGTAGTGCCGGGCCAATTGCCAGGCTGAAATAACCTTCATTGATTTCTATAGATGGAAACACCTGAATATAGGAAGCGGTTCCTCCGGACTGGAGCTTATAGAGCTTGGCCGTCATACTCACAACGGTAGTTCCGACCATGGTCCCGCTGCTTGCGGTACCCAGTCTTCCTGAAAACAAAAAGTGCTCCAAAGGATTCGTGAACCCTGAGCCAATCAGTATCAATGAAACGAAAATGAATATTAAAATAGGTCGAATCATATCCACTCCCGGAAATGGATCAATTGAAATACAAATGCTCCCAAATTAATCATACGAATTCTGATTAGAAAAGAGGACTCAATATTCATTTTTCCATCCAAAACTGTAGGGAATTACAATATCTGAGATTCTACCACTTGGACGCGCTCTGAATTATAAACGCCCGGAACATTATGAAAACAAATAGCCCTTATTCTACGGGCTTTCTGTCTTAAATAATAGTGAATTCCAAGTCTGGACCCGGGGATCTGGTCCATGTAGTCCATCCCCGGACAAGCAACTCTCCAATCACTAATTTTCAAGCCATAGTGAACTGGTTTCAAGATCTCTATACCGAAAAGCAAACGGTATGCCCGTTTGCAGGTTCATGACCAAAATAAGCTCATCGCAGATGAGTAAAGGAATCTGTAGATTCCTGGTTTGGCCGGGAATCCGGGCAAACCAAATGCGTTTGGGCATATACGGGATGAAGGCTTAGGTCTTACTCGCTGTCGCCGATAGAGATACCCATTCTTGCGGCCTGCACTCTTGCAGTGTATTCCTTTTCACCATCGTCCTGCTCTGGTGGTTGGACCACTTCGGGCTGTGCTACCGGCTGAAGAGAAAATCCAAGGAGCACAGGACGATCGATAGGTCTATCCTCTTCCATCTCTCTCATCAGCAGAAAAACATCATGACTGGCTTTGGAGACGACTTCCCAACCATTCATTCCAAGCTGGGCTAAAGCCTGTCCCAGGCCAGTGTTATCTGAACTGGCTCCGTTCAATTCAAGCTTGATTTCCTGGGGAACATCAAAAGGGAGATAAAAGGTAATATAGAGCCCCCCATGGGATCCTCTCACAAACTTCAGATTGGCATATTCAAAGCGATTCCCGTCCATTTTTCCTCCAGGTGTTGTGTTCAGTACAAGTCAACACCTTTGTGGATCTCCGGGTCAAGCCCGAAGATGCCTGAAATAGAACTACTTTCTTTGCTTTCTTTCTTTTAAATAGCTTATGAGGCTTTCAGGATCGTCGGTGATGATTCCGTCAATTCCCAGGCTAAGTACCTGCTCCCAATCTTTGGGTTTATTGACTGTCCAAGGTACCACTTCCACTCCCTGGGAATGGGCGAGCATTACGAGTTTTCTGGAAACAAGATCAGCTCTCACTGATAAAACATCGGGTTTCAGAGTTCTGAGTACAGTAAAAGGATCGGGACTTCTCTTTGACACCAGCGCTGAAGTTTTAATCTGAGGGTCTATGAGCCTCATGGCAAGCAGGGTACGGTAATCAAAAGACTGAACCATGCAGCGATCTTTCAGGCCATGCTTCATAATCGCTGAATGAACCATTTTCGCAAATTCCCTGGGTTTCGGTGCGTATTGGGGTTCTTTTGCCTTGCTCTTCATTTCAATATTCCAGCCCACTTTCATGGGGTCAGCAGCCTCAGCATTAACAAGCGCGACCACTTCGTCAAAAGTGGGAATCCTTTCTCCGGGAAAGAGAACCTGATCAGGAAACTTGGAGTTTCTTTTCGAGCCGCAGTCGTAACTCTTGATCTCCTCCAGGCTCAGTGTGTTAATGGCTGGTCCGTTCGGGTGAATCAAGGCCGGGATACGCAGACCTTTCTTGCGCACGCAGAGTTTTCGGTTGATTCTAGGATTGTGGTGGACGATCAAAACCCCGTCTTTACTGACCAGAAGATCCAATTCCAAAACATCGGTGCCGACTTTCAGCGCGTGGCGGAAAGCCGCCAGGGTGTTCTCCGGACGCTTTGCGCGAGCCCCACGGTGACCATGGACTTCAATGCAAAAAGTTGGGATTGCTAAGGTGCAGAGTGTGATTATGAGAAGGAATATTTTCATGATATAGCTCCGTTCAAAGACTCTATGGATATCTTCTTCATTCCGCTGGTTCTTATACTACTTTGCTTCCTTTGATTCGTGAAAAAAAATCACTTATCTTCCTCTTTTATGTAGAGTTCGTCCGCTATCTTCGCAGAGGTCACAATCCCTTTGATCAAAGCGGAACTGAATCCCTCATGTTCCATCCGATTGAGTCCGGCGATGGTGCACCCCCTGGGGGTGGTAACTTTATCGATCTGTTCCTCAGGATGAGTCTTAGTCTGTAGAAGTAGAGATGCCGCTCCCCTCGCGGTTTGAGCTGCCATCATTATGGCTTCCTCCGAGTGAAATCCTATTTCAATCCCACCTTGTGACGCTGCTCGTATGGCTCTGAGAAAAAACGCCGTACCGCAGGCACACAGGGAGGTTGCGGAAGAAAAAAACTCCTCTTCGATGACCTGTGTTTTCCCAAGAGCGGAAAAAATATTCTTCGAAATCTCAAGTGCCTCTTTGTGCTCAGCCTTCGCTGCCAGGCAAGTCATGGATTCTCTAACAGCGATGGCTGTACTTGGCATTACCCTGACCACGGGAATCTTTGTACCAATCAACCTTGATGTTTCTTCTATACTTACACCGGAGGCAACCGACAAAACCAGATGGTGTGAGGAATCCAGGACTTCTTTAATTCCTTCGATCAAGGAAGATAGCTGAAGAGGCCGAACCGCCAAGATTATAATTTTTGCGTCTCGAACCGCTTGTACGTTATCGCTAATCAGGCGAACACCCAGATCTCCCAGTGACTGAATGGGTGTGAGGTCACGGCGGGTTATTGTGATACTTTGCGGTGAGCACTTACCTGAAGCAACCAGGCCCCTGGCGATGGCAGTGCCTATATTGCCCCCTCCCAGGATCGCAATAGGCGAGAAGTCCTCTTGCCGTGGGTTTTGTGTACCAGAATCCATAGTTCCTCCGATCAACCAACCATCATTCTACCCAAATTGGAGCAAATGTGAATATATTCCTCTGGGACTAGACCTACAGGCCGCATATAATGCGGTTTTTTGATATAATTCAAGGCATGGAAAATAAGAACCCTGAAGAAATCACGATGAACGTTTACCAGGTGGGAAGTGAGCTTGGGATGAGCACGAATACGGTGTTGCGCTATATTCGTGATTACGATCCTTATATTCCTTTTGACAAGGAAGGCAGATCCTACCGTTTCACCCCAAATTCTCTATCGGTTTTCCAATACATTCGAAAGCTGGTATCTTCCCGAAAGAACCATGAGCAGATTCTGGTCCGTCTCTCAAAAAAGTACCCGGAAGTAAAAGCCCCTGAGGTTAAAGTTATGACTGTGAGTCCAAAAAAAGGAAAAGCAGCACCAAAGAAGAAACCTGGTTCCCAGATTCCTCTGCTGGAACGTGTATCTACCATGGAACTTCGCCTTGGAGACATAGAGAAATCCATACAGAAACTTGAGAAGCGTATGGATAAAAATGAGAATAATCCCGGTGAATTTGGTCAGGAACTAAAGCGTCTAAAGAAACTGATTGAAGGCTGAGTTCCATGCAGGGATTTTCCATCGCGATCCTGTGCGGTGGGCGCTCTCGCAGATTCGGATCTGATAAAACCCTGACCCTACTGTCAGGCAGACCCATCCTGCAGCATGTTCACCAGAAGCTGAGAAAATCCAGCGAAGATATTTTCCTGGTGACCAAATGGAATGTTCCTGGTAAGTACCAATTTCTGGACATTCCCATTGTCTATGAACCCTATGAAAAACATACCCCCCTCTTTGGAATCGAGCAGGCTCTAATTCATGCGAAATATCCCTGGGTCCTTGTGGTGGGTGCGGATATGCCGGGAATCACCCCGGAGGTGATTGAAAAACTCCAGGTATTACGCGACGCAAACACCAGGCTGATCCTACCTCATACAGATCGCTTCCATCCTTTATGCGCTTTCTATTCCAAAGAATGCCTGCAGGGAATTAAAGAAAGAATTCAACATAAGCAGCTAAGACTCCAAGAGCTTTCTCAGATGGAAGGCTGCCGCGTGGTTAGCTTTGGGTCTGATCACCTCCGAGCATTTACCAATATCAACACAGTTGAAGACCTTGCTCAGTTCGAGAAGAAAGGACAGTGATGGATGGGTCCCGCGATCAAGTCGCGGGATGTCCTGGGTCATGTGGATAGCTGGATCAATCTACGGTGTGAAGATTTGGGAGAGTGGTTTCGCTGTTCATCTGGCTGACTGAGTCGTCTAGTGCGTTCATATGATCTACCCAGGAAGGATGGGGGGGATCTTCGACCTCCCATCCCATGGTTTCAATCACCTGGCTTATGGGAATGGGCTTCCCTTTTATACAAAACAATCCCTTTACATAACCCTGGGCAACGGTCTTTCCGCGGGAGACAAATTTTTGTTCTATATACACCCACTTTTCATCCCAGCTAACGAGTTTTGATTCAACTTCGTAGGCCCGGAACGGTGTCAATCCCCTGCGAAAACGTACATAGGCATTACCAATCATGGGTTGCCAGCCACTTAGAAAAACGTGCTTTACAAAACCAAGTCGGGTAATCAGATCCAGGCGGCTCAGATCCATAATACTGAGGTATATACTATTGCTCATGTGAAGGTTTGTATCCAAGTCTGTGGGTAAAACTCGAAAACGCAGCGTGGACACATCAAACATCCTGGCTGTACCTAAATGGAAAAGGCTCCTAAAAAAGACCAGGATTAGTCGAAAATAGAGATTCATCAGCTATACCTAAAAGCAAACGGCAACCCGATTGTAGCATGTTTCCTTATAGGTCTCAGACAGCCCTGACCTGGAAGATAAGAAAATCAAATGAACAAGGAGTTCACCGGATTCCTATATGGACTTTGTGCCTACTCCCTCTGGGGAGTGCTCCCCATCTATTGGAAGCAATTTCCAAATGTTGATTCTCTTGAAGTTCTCTGTCATCGAATCATTTGGGGCTTTGCTTTTGTGGCCGCTCTATTATTCTTCGACGGTACCCTGCTAAGAATAGTTCGGGAACTGAAGCCACAAGTCTGGAAGCGATTGATACTGAGTGGTTCCTGTATAGGTTCCAATTGGCTGGTTTACATTTGGGCTGTTCAGTCAGGACACATTGTCGACGCAAGCCTTGGTTACTTCATTTCACCCCTGGTCATGGCCTCCATAGGGGTCTTTGTCCTCAAAGAAAGGCTTAAAAAGCTCCAAAAGGCCGCTATTTTCATCGCATCAATTGGAGTTGTGTGGCTGACTCTAAGCCTGGGTCAGATTCCATGGATCGGACTGTGGCTGGCTTTCACCTTTTCCATTTATTCCCTCGTTCGGAAGACGACTAAAATCTCATCCCTCGGGGGTCTCTTTATCGAGACCTTTTTCCTGCTATTACCCACACTTTCTTACCTGGTTTATTTGCATACGCAGAACTCACTTAGGTTTCTAAACGGGGGATATTCGATGGATTTACTGCTCGTTGGATGTGGTTTGGCTACTGCCCTCCCGCTGTGGTGGTTTGCCCACGCGGCTACACGAATGAGGTTGGCCTCCCTGGGACTCATGCAGTACATAGCTCCCATCCTGCAGTTCCTTATCGGGGTTTTGGTGTATGAGGAAGTCTTTTCAACCGATCATTTGATGGGTTTTTCCATGATTTGGCTTGGTCTGATCCTATATGTCTCCGACCAGGCAAGAGGCCTCATTGGGAAACATTCTGCCCTCGTAACCGTAGAAGCTCTTAAGAATCCCCTGAAATCGTCAGATCCAGAACATGAGACCAGTTAAACCCTATCTTTCTCGGTTTATTTATACCCTATTATTTCTGAGCCTATTCTCTCTTACAGGGGCGTCCAAACCAGGTTTCATAGAGTTGGAGTCCGCCGCCTCTCATTCACCTGGCTATTCTTCAACCAGTGCCAATGTTGACCGCGAATTCTTTGAAGAGATTCTGCACTATGCCCTCTTGTCTCAATTGGCGTATAGGTCGGATGAACAAATTCGTGAAAAATACCCAAATGCTGAAATTGTGGTAACCGACCCGGCAAAAATTAAATTCTTTATCATTTATGACGAGAAGACCCTGACCCAAACCGTTGCGATTCGAGGAACCGCCAACTGGGAAAACCTACTAATCGATGCCAAGTTCTGGAAGGCCAAGGACTTCTTTTTACAGATCAAACTGCATTCTGGTTTTTACAAAGCCGCCAGAGAACTTGTCTGGCGTGTAGTCTTCCGCCTGAGAGATGAATATAAAACAATTATCACGGGTCATTCCATGGGCGGAGCAGTGGGTTTAATCATGGCCATGTACCTGGCGGATATGGGCTTTCCTGTTGAGCGGGTGGTCACCTTCGGTCAACCGCGTGTCACGGATAAAGAAGGAATCGAAGTCTTCGGACACGTTCCGCTACTTCGCGTCACCCATAAATACGACCTCGTTAGTCTTCTACCTCCCTGGCAAAAGTATTTTCGCCATTTTGGCGACTGGCTCCAATTTGATGGTCAAAACTATACCTGGCAGGAGAAGGAGTCGGAACAAACAGAAATTGGTGATCCCGGCACTTCCAAAAAAGCCAAGAAATTATGGGATAAACTCGAAGAGAAAAAATCGGGTTCGGTTGGAAATAAAGGTTCGGGATTCGGGGAATTCCATCTACTACCCATGTATATTTCAAGTTTGCGCAGGCTTATTGAACACGTGGAGAGTCAGGAAAATCTAAGATCCCCATAAAGATCGTCTAAAGAGCCTGTTCACGATCTCCACTGGAGGTTTTCTTGTTACCCGTGTTCCTTGAGAATTCGAAGACACTTACCTCTGCCTGAGCTTTCAGCGATCGCCAAGAGGTAATTATAGTCAATATCTTCGTCCCCTGAAGGGTAAGACAAAAGAATCTTAAGGCAGCCTGGAACGTCCTTTTTGATGGCCAGAAGGGCCAGAAATTGAGCTCCGCCATCCACCAATCTTGGATCTGCACCATGTTTCAAGAGTAAACTCAATATTTCAGGTTGATTCCCTCCAATAGCCGCTGCCAGCCCCGACAGCTTGATTCCCGATGGTGTGGTGCTAGCGCCGGATTCAAGCAGTCTCTTCACCAGCCGTGTATTTCCCGAGAGAATCGCAAAATGGAGTACATCCCTCCCTTGTTTGTCACTCCTATACAGAGCCGCACCATGGGCCAACAAAGCAAAAGTCATGGCTTCCCTGCCCAGGGAGGCCGCGAGATGAATTGGACTTTTCCAGGCACCACAAGAGCCATGCAGGTCAGTCTTGTACCGCAGCAGAAGGTGAAAGCACTTTGATTCTTCGCTCTTAAGCGCGGATTCTATTAAGGAGTTCCATTGGCCGTCGGAATACCAGCGCAGTGGGGCACCAGAGAGAATCGCCTCACGAAAAGCATCCACATTTCCAGTCCCCATGGCAGCCAGGGCAAGATCTCTCATGTCCCCATTTTCCTGACTCCTTCTTAGATAGTGGTCTGAAACAAGGAGGGTTTCTAATCGATCGACCATTACCTGCACTGAGGTAAGATCTCCTTTAGAGACGATTTCATCAATCAAGGAAGGCATCAGACTGAGGAGTATTTCAGAAATTGTTTCACTCAGAGATTTCTCAAAATTACGTAAAAGATGTGAAAAAGCGCTCTGTTGGTGTCCTGGATCTATATCACCCTGCTCGTTAAAAAGCTGGATGACAAAGTCAAAATTAAGCTCCTCACGGTCCAACTCTCTGAGAAATTCACACATTTCCAGAGCGCCTTCTGCGACTGACTCCCTGCTTGAGTTCTGGATTCGTGAAGAGAGATCCAAGCGCCCGAAGCGAAGTAATTCATCCACATGCTCAAGACTCGCGCAAACTTTACGCATTGCCTGATCCATCCAATGTTGCGAACGCTGCGGCATGGAAAAGGGAAAAGGATCTGAGAAATGGTAGAGTTCATACGCCCCTTTCACATCACCACTGAGTACCAGGGATTGAAAATGGTAGGATCGAATCCATCCCAGATAGACAGGATCAGGGTCACCGGAATCTGTTATTTCTTCTCTTAAGGAAGCACAAAGCCAGGTAACTTCCTGGTATTTTTTTCTTGAGTAAGATTCCAGAATTTTAGCCTGGCGTCTTTTAAAGGTCTCCTGTTCCATTTCCTGTCCATTAGACCCGGTTGCACAAATATGTTTGTTGCAATAGGCTCCGCAATGATACATTTTCACCCATGGATCACCCATCTCTTAGCCTCGAAAATACTGAAATAGCTTTTCAAGCTCGATCTAATCGGGAGTTGAAACGTACTTGTTCCCTCTTTCGATTACTGAACAATCATCTTATCAATCAGGCAGGTCTTCTGGCAGCGAGAATCGCTTTCTCCCTTAACCTGCCGGTAGGTTTCCTGATGAAGAATACCCTCTACTCTCAATTTTGCGGAGGAGGAACCTTGCTCGAATGCGAGAAGACCATTGAGTCTCTTTCCTCTTTCGGGGTGAGTGTCTGCCTTGATTATGCCGTTGAGGGAGAGCATAGTCCTTCTGGATATGAAAGAACCTGCGAAGAACTTCTTCATATGATTTCATTCTCAGAAGGAAAAGATGAGATTCCCTTCGTAGTCTTTAAACCAACGGGGATCGCCTCAGCTCAGATCCTGGAATTGGTAAGCTCGGGAAATTCACTCTCTGATGGGCAAAAGTTGGAGTGGGAGAAAGTAAGGGAGAGAGTCCACAGAATCTGTGAAGCCAGCTATCGAGCCAAAAAACGCCTGTTCATTGATGCGGAAGAATCATGGATGCAGACCGCTATCGATGATCTGACAGAGGAAATGATGGTGGAATTTAACCAAGAGGGTCCTTGTGTTCACCACACGCTCCAATTCTATCGCCATGATCGCCTTACCTACCTCAAAGAGATGCACGAGAGAGCACGAGTAGGTGATTACTTCATCGGACTAAAACCGGTCCGGGGCGCTTATATGGAAAAAGAAAGAGAGAGGGCTTTAGAAATGGGCTATGAAGATCCCATTCAACCTGATAAAGAATCGACGGATCGTGATTATAACGAGTGTCTGAGTCTGTGTGTGGAAAACCTCGATCGAGTTAGCTTATGTGCCGCCACTCATAATGAAGAGAGTACCCTGCTGTTAGTCAGGAAAATGGAAGAATTGAAAGTCGAAAGAAATCACCCTAATATTTTCTTCTCGCAGCTTTATGGAATGGGAGATCACCTGACTTTTAACCTGTCAAAAAGTGGTTTTAATTCTTGTAAATATCTCCCTTATGGACCGGTAGGATCGGTCATGCCCTACCTGGTAAGAAGAGCCGAGGAAAACACCGCCATGGGGGATCAGATGAGCAGAGATCTGAGGTTGCTGCGCCAGGAGATCAAAAGACGAGGATTAGAATAAAACGTTGTTTCCGTGATGTAGGCTCGTCCAGGTGTGAAGAATTAGAATCAACCCTGAAGCGCTTTTGAGATCACTATTCTCTGAACTTCGCTGGTCCCTTCTCCTATTTCACAGAGCTTTACATCCCGGTAATATCTTTCCACATGATATTCTTCCATATAGCCATAGCCTCCGTGAATCTGGACAGCCTGATGAGCGGCCTGCATAGCTATTTCAGAAGCATAAAGTTTGGCCATGGAAGCTTCCTTACCATAGGCAGCACCCTGGTCTTTCAAATACGCAGCCCTATGAACAAGCAGTCTGGCTGCCTCAATCTGAGTAGCCATATCGGCTAATTTAAATTGGATTGCCTGAAGTCGGGATATGGGTTTACCGAACTGTACACGCTCATTAGCATGCCTGACACTATCTTCAAGGGCACCTCTGGCGATTCCTACCGCCATGGCTCCGATTCCAATCCTGCCCCCATCCAAAATCTGCATGGCATTCCTAAAACCCATATTCAGGTCTCCAATGAGATTTTCTTTGGGAATTCGAACATTCTCGAGAATTAACTCGGCAGTATCGGAACTGTGGAGCCCAAGCTTCTGCATTTTTGGGCCGTGACTAAATCCAGGAGTTCCCTTTTCCACAAGAAAGGCGGAGATTCCATGAGCTTTTAAACTACTGTCCGTTGAAGCCAGGATTACAAATGTTTCACCAACAGTTGCCTGTGTTATAAAGGTTTTGGTGCCATTGAGAACCCACTCATCACCATCAAGCTCAGCGATGGTTCGTGTCCCTGATGCATCTGAACCGGCACCTGGCTCCGTGAGACCCCAGCCCCCAAGTTTCTTACCGCTAACCAAATCAGGTAAATACTTGTCTTTAAGAGCTTTGGATGCAAAATTAAAGATATGACCTGTACATAGCGAGGTATGGGAGCCTACCGTGATCGCAAGTGAAGCGTCATAGCGGGCAATCTCCTCTATAGCCAGGGTAAAGGAGACTGTGTCAGCAGCCGCTCCACCATACTCTTCAGGGTAAACCATTCCCATGAGTCCTAACTCACCCAGGGACCCAACTAATTCTTTTGGAAAGCGGCATTCCTGATCTCGCTCCAGCACACCTGGCTCTACATGGCGTTTGGCAAAATCCTGCACCATATCCCGGATCATCTTCTGGTCTTCTGTTAATTGAAAGTCCATGTGTTTCCTCATTCCTACCCTGTTTTACTTACCTTTAAGAACCTGCCTGGCAATTACCAATTTTTGAATCTCAGTGGTTCCCTCGTAAATCGTAGTGACTCTGGCATCCCGGTAGAGCTTTTCTATCAAATATTCCTGGATATAACCATTACCGCCATGAATCTGAAGAGCTTCCGAGACGATGCGATTACATGTTTCTGATGCATAGAGCTTTGCCATAGAGGCTGCGCTGATGAAGTTTTTGTTTTCATCTTTCAAATAAGCAGCCTTTAGAGTTAGAAGCCTGGAGGTTTCCAAGCCGACAGCCATGTCCGCTAACTTGAACTGAATGGCCTGGAGATCCGCCAAAGTTCCCCCGAAGGCTTCCCGTTCCTTGGCATATTCTACGGCCAGATCCAAAGCTGACTGCGAGATTCCACAGCAGAGTGCGGCCACACCGATGCGGCCACTGTTTAATCCGCCCAACATGGCTTTGAAGCCGTTCACGCCACCGATGAGATTTTCCTCTGGAACCATGACTCCATCGAGCGTCACTTCCACCGTATCAGATGCCCTCTGCCCCATTTTTTCTTCAAGTCCACCTATTATCAAACCCTCGGTGTCCCTTTCAACTACAAAAACTGAGATCTCCTTCGGGTCCACGGAAGTGAGAGCGGTCACAATAAATACATCCGCGTATTTCCCATTGGTGATAAAAGCTTTTTTTCCGCTAATTTTGAAGGAATTTCCTCCCTTTGTAGCCCGGGTTTTCTGGTTTTGAGCATCAGAACCGGCCTGGGGCTCCGATAGGCAAAAAGCTCCTATACCTTTTCCCGAAGCCAAATGCTTGAGATACTTACTCTTCTGCGAGTCTGAACCATACTTGTAAACAACTTCACAGACCAGGTGATTGACACCCATCATCACCGCGACCGAGCTACATCCCCTGGATATTTCCATCACCGCCAGAACGTAGGAAACCATATCAACATTTGCTCCGCCAAACTCTTCGGGAAAGGTCATTCCCAGCAATCCTAACTCGGCCATTTCAGATACCAGTTCCCTGGGAAGTCCATGGTCTCTATCCCATTGCAGGGCGTGGGGAGCAATTCTTGATGCGGAAAACTCTCGGGCCATATCCCGAATCATGGTTTGATCTTCACTGAAATCGAACTTCATATCATCCCATCGGAAAGGTTACACCGTGCCCGGATTCAGGATAATTCCAAGATACAGCACCCTGGTCACAGGCATATAAACAGGTACCGCACTCAATACAGTCCTCATATTGAAACAACATTTTACCGTCACGGATTTCATAGCATTTGGCCGGGCAAACGTAGGTTGTGCACTGGTGGGGACATTTGGTATCACAGATTTGGGTCTCAACTACAATGTGAGGCTTCTTTGAAATGGTAGTCTTCAAGGTACTCAATCGGTCTTTGATACTAGCGCTCATAGGGCTGCCCCCCCCCACAAGGAAGTCTTTAACACATCCCAGTAGGACAGATCTGATTCAGAAATACAATCCTGTATGATTTGCCTGGTTTTGCGCTTAGGTTCCCCATCCGCTACGAATAAATTTTTCATAATCTGGTTCACCAGGTTGGGATAGGACTTGAACATCGCTGGCTGATGCAGGAACTTCACAGCCCCCTGGAAATTGTTCATATCCTTAAGGACAAAGGTTTGGGCCAGACTTTCCTGGTAAGAGCCCAGGGTCTTGGAAGAAAAATCACCCTGCTTTTTGGCCCTCAGTACAGCCAGTGCAGCCTGCCTTCCTGATTCCATAGCCAGATTCATTCCCTCAATGGATTTCCCTGTATTCATCAATAACCCTGCGGCATCGCCAACCACCAGAACCCCATCTTTGTAGAGCTGCTTTGGGACCAGGCGAATATCTCCTACAGGAACCACATGAGCCGAATACTCCACCATCTTTCCACCTTGAAGTATTGGCTTAATGGACGGATGGGCTTTAAAAGAATCGAGGATGTCGTAGACAGCCTTTCCTGAATCCCTCAGAGTTTTCAAACCTAAAACCAGGCCAATAGAGATCGTATCAAGGTTGGTATATACAAACCCACCCCCCTCAACACCTTCTGTACAACCTACAAACTCATTGGAGACCCCGCTACGTCCTTCCAGTTGAAATCTCGACTCCAGCAAATCGCGATCGAACTGCCAGACTTCTTTGATTCCGGTGCCTACAAGCTCTGCTTCATACGAGTCGTCCATCAGCCCACAGGAACGGGTCAGAAGATTATTGACTCCTTCGGCCAGAATGACACTATCACTGTAGAAAATATCTTCACCGCAGCGAATCCCGCAAACACGCCCATTCTCATTTACCAACTCATCTACGAGGATGCTGGTGGCAACAAGGGAATCTTCGGCATAGTCCGAAGCGGCGATAGCTTCTTCTACCTGTTCACCCAGCCACTTATCAAAGCGTGAACGCAGAACAGAAACTCCGTTGTAGGGAGCGCTTGAGAATTCTTCTGAATGAAAATCAATGGAAAAGGATGAAGCTTCACTCATGAAGCTAAGACGGCGCCTGTTTATGAATCTCTCATAAGGGGGATTCTCGATAGAGTTGATGAGTTCAGGAAAGATCTCCCAGACCGTTGGCCCCCATATGACTCCACCGGAGACATTCTTAGAACCGGTCCATTCCCCCTTCTCAACGAGAAGAATCTTAGCTCCATTCTGAGCCAGGACATAGGCCGCAGCAGTTCCTGCTACTCCGCCTCCTACTATAATACAGTCAAATTTTTCTTCTTCCATCCTGTCTGAGGACTCCTCTTCGTTATGATTTCAGTTCCTTCACCGCATTGATCAATAAAGGCACGATTTTAAAAAGATCTCCAACCAACCCGTAGTCAGAAAGCTGAAAAATAGGTGCCTCAGCATCCTTATTGATAGCTACAATTACCTTTGAATTGCTCATTCCCGCGGTGTGCTGCACAGCTCCCGAAATACCGCAGGCGATATAAAGATCTGGAGTTACCACCTTACCTGTCTGCCCAACTTGTAGAGTGGCTTCGCAGATGCCCGACTCTACCAGGGCTCGGGTACTTCCAATTGCCGCTCCCAGGGAGTCCGCTAGCTCTTCAATTAGGGCAAATCCTTCAGCATCCTTGACTCCCCTGCCCGCTGAAACCACAACGGTCGCATCATCCAGGCTGACCCTGTCAGAACTCACTGCCAATAATTCTTTAAAGACTTGAAGAATGGAAGGGGGAGAAAACTCCCGTTCAACGACTTTTCCGCTTTTGGAGGGATCTGGTTGAGTAACATCAAATGAACCCGCTCTGATGGTAAGTAATACCTGGGGATGGGCGGATTCAACTGTAGATCTGGCCTTGGCGGCCATGAGAGGACGGTCAACAATGATTTTGTCCCCATTCCATTTTACGGAACAACAATCCATGATTCCGCAGGCTCCTGTTGCACTGACAAGACCAGGAACAAAATCTTTGCTGGTTTCACACGTGGGTGTCATGACCAACCTGGGCTGTACTTCTTTAACTACTTCTTGATAGGCCTGGATCCAGGCCGGATTGAGGTAATTGGCAAAGAGTGAATGATTTACCACATGCACTTTCTCCGCCCCATAGGAAAACAGTTTTGATGCCTCTTGGGACATATCAGTACCTACCGCAGCGCACTCCACAACAGCGCCCACGAGATCCGCTATCTTCCTGGCTTCTGACAGTACCTCAAAGGTCGACTTCTTGATCTGGTTATTCTTCTGGTCTACGAGTACCAATATTTTGCTCATGATCAAACCTCTACTCTTCTCATCAAACTCATAAAACTTTTGCTTCCGTGGTCAGTTTCTCCATTAGTTGGGTCACTATCTCCTCTGGGTCTCCTTCCAGTTTGAGTCCTGCCTGCCTTTCGGGTGGTAATGACCACGAGACAATCGCCGAACTTGAACCTGAAGAACCCACTTGTGACTCCTCGAGCCCCAAACCTGCCAGATCAATGACCTCCATTGGCTTCTTCTTGGAAGTCATGATTCCTTTTAGGGAAGGAATCCTCGGATCATTCATATCATTAGAGCAGGTAACAATACTGGGAAATGGCGTCTGGACCATCTCCGCCCCCAGGTCTCCCTGCCTTTTCACGGTAAGTGACTTTGCTTCAGAATCTACCTCGAGGCCAACCGCATTCGTTACGTATGGTATGGAGAGCTTCTGTGCAAGCATACCGCCGGTCAGTCCCATATCCATATCCTGTGACTGCTTCCCGCACAGAATAAAGTCATACTCTCTATCGCTAAAGAACTGAAATAGAATCTGGGCATAGGCATGGGAATCAGAACCCTCGAAGGCGGCATCACAAATGTGGTACGCATTATCCGCACCCATGGCCAATCCTTTCCTGAGAGCCTCCTTACCCTTATCTGGGCCGATCAAGACCAGGGACACTTCAGCTTCATGAGTCTCTTTGAGAACGAGAGCAGCCTCTACTGATGAAGCGTCGTAGGCGTTCAGAACATAGTTCAGATCTTCAGAAAGTAATCTTCCCTCTTTAATCTGGAATGGCATTGCCACATCAGGCACATGTTTACAACAAACATATATCTTCATGATTTACCTCGCATTCCCCGGGTGCTCAACCGAGCAACTCCCGGCTGATGACTACCTTTTGGATTTCAGATGTACCCTCATAAATTTCGGTGATCCTGGCGTCTCGAAAATATCGCTCAACATTGTATTCCTTGATGTATCCATACCCGCCGTGAACCTGTACCGCCTTGTTGGTTACCCAGGTAGCCGTTTCGCCTGCCAGCAGTTTTGCCATGGCAGAAAGGTTATTGTAATTCTCACCCTTGTCTTTAAGGGTACAGGCTTTAAGGGTCAGCAACCGACTGGCATCGATTCTGACAGCCATGTCGGCCAGGAAAAATTGAATCGCCTGGAATTTACCGATGGGTTTCCCAAATTGCTGACGTTCTGAAGAATACTGAATAGACTCTTCCATGGCCCCCCGAGAGATTCCTACTGCCTGGGCGGCAATTCCAATCCTGCCGGCATTCAGGGTGGTCATCGCGATCTTAAACCCCTTATCTACTTCACCTAGCCGGTTGGAATCAGGAACTTTCACATCTTCGAAAACTATTTCTGCCAGACCGGAGGCTCGGATGCCCATTTTTCCGTGCATTGTTTTGACACTGACCCCAGGTTGGTCCATATCTACGATGAAGGCTGTGATTCCGCGGTTTCCCTGGGAAGGATTCGTAGAAGTAAAGACAATGGCCGTTTGAGCGTTAGTCGCGCAGGTAATAAAAATTTTGGCTCCATTAAGAATCCAGTCTTCTCCTTCTCTCTTGGCGTAGGTCTTCATGGAACCACAATCAGAGCCAGAATTAGGCTCGGTCAGAGCGAAACACCCTAGCTTTTCTCCTGAGGCGAGCGGCGTGAGAAATTCCTGCTTCTGCTCCTCTGTGCCGTAGGTGAGAATAGGTTCACAGGCAAGCGAGTTGTTCACACTAACGATCACGCTGGTGGTTCCGCAGTACCTGGCAAGCTCTTCCATCACCAGCACGTAAGAGACATAATCGAGACCGGCTCCACCATACTCCTCAGGCACAGCGATTCCCATGAAACCCATTTCGGCCAATTTGGGCAGGAGAGCCACAGGAAACTCCTGGGTCTCATCGAGTTCAGCGGCGATAGGTTTAACGTGCTTTATTGCAAAATCAGCCGCGCTCTCCTGGATGAGCTTTTGATCTTCATTCAATTCAATTCGCATTAAGCACCTCGCATCAATTCAAATAGTCAGAAAATCCCCATACCTACTGGAAAAAACCATAAAAAGCAGGCCCTGGAAAGGGAGGGTAGTTTAGCACAGCAGGTGACCTTTAGCCACTGGTCTTGGGTGATTTGAAGTCTCACTGTTATTGGGATGGATCCCCTGGTCAAGCCAGAGGATGACGAGAAAAACGAGGCGCGAAGCGGCAAGAACCGGTTACTTAAATTGACCGTGAATCGAGGTCGGGAAATTTCGGAGCTGTCGGGTGGTTAGAGGCGAGCATGGTGGTGATTCGTGACGACGTACGTAGCATCGCTACGTTCTAGGAGGGAACCGCCAGCAAGCGAAGTCTATGGCCACTCGACAGCTCCGAAATTTCCCGACCTCGGTTCACCCTCTATTCATTTGAATTGTTTTGATTCTTCGGTAGACTCTTCCTGCAATTGTCTTAACTTCATTGTTCGTACCGTAGATCTGCATATGATTGGCTCTCTGGAGAAACTCTTGAAGCAAACCGGAGGAGGTGCGCTCCAATCGATTCCAGAACTGAGGGGTTAGCTCATAGCGTGTGAACTGAAAGGATCGGATCTCATTTCTGGAGATTCCTTGCCCCCCCATACCGTCTTCGATAAGCATGATGATTTCGTGACGAGCCTGTTCCCAGGTAAGTTCCCCCATGCGAATCTTGCGAGTATAGTAATCCAGTTCGGTGTGGCTTGGCTCCCTCTGTAGAATTTCTCTAAAGAGTTTTTTCAGCCTGGTCTCAATACTGCTGTCCCCGCCAGTTCCCTCAAGACCTTTGCAGATCTCTCGAAGCTGAGGAAGAGTCATCTGATTTCTACGCAGCTTGTTGGCGTAGTAGTCTCTCTCGTCAGCAGTTGGATAACGGCGAGCGTAGCGCATGAAATAGTCGTCTACAATCTCATCGAATTGATCTCCGGGATCACCAGAGAGGTCCCGAATCATTTCAGCAACCTCGGCGCGGGATTTGGTACCAAAATCCAGAAGATGGGTATAACGATCCAGTTCATTTACAGTGGGATGGCGGTGATGAATTTTCCTGAAGGTTCTCTTCACAAATCTCTCATTGGATTTGTGATCCGAACCTCCGGATTTTCGTCGCTCGCGAGTCTCCACTTTTGCCCCAAGTAAGGCCACATAGCCACCGTTGGAGTCAAGCTGGATCGAGATATGATTGAGTCCTTCCTTACAAAATTGGGTTATGCCCCAGGAGGATTCTTCAAACCGATGATTGTAACGGGCGGAATGATGGGAAATGATGTTTCGTCCATTCACCTCAATAGTCACACTTCCAACCTGGTACCCGGAAATTTTTTCCAGAATGGAGAGATTCGCTGATTCCAGGTGGTATTTACGATCCTGTTTGAAATAGAGGTCAAGGGTGGAATGGCCGGGGTCTGTCATAACCAGAGAACTGACACCCAGGTAGGGCTCCCAGTTAAATTTGGCGTATTTATGGTTCGTTCGGAGATTTCCTTCTACGTAGCCATGCTGAAAGGCCGAGTATAGATATCTCTCAAGTCTTTTCTCCTCACGGCCGGGAATATAATTTCCGTGGGATCCGCCTACGTGAGAATAGCCGCGATTTGTAGCATAAGATTTACTTTTTGCAAAGCCCGGAAAAACTAACAGAGTTAAGAGTAAAAGTGATATCCAACGTTTCATTGCATCCTCCAAGGGTTTCGTACCACCCGATGCTGGTAAGTACGGGCCGATTCTAAGCTAATTCGAAAAACTGTCAAGGGGAAAGTGAATTCTTTTTTTTGAACCTGTTGGGACTACGCCGAAATGAAAACCCTATACTTGTCTGCGGGTTCATGAGCAAAGGAATCGACCGGTTCCTGGTTTGTCCGGAATTCCGGACAAACCAAATGCTTTTGGGCATATAATAGAATCATGCTTACTGAAGCTGTCTACCTTTTTGCTCCTTTTCTCTTTGGATTCATTCCCTTCCTGGGAGAACGTTGTATTTACTATGAATGGACCCTTGAAGTATTTGCGGCAGGCCTGCTCATCTTTGGTCTCTGCCGACGACCCTCTCTTTTCCTCCCCGCACTTGGCGGTGCCATACTGACGCTCTATTTCTCTACTGTGGCTGGAATATGCCTCCTATACGCCGCACTTTGTATCAGGTTAGTTTCATCCGCACTCTCAGATAGAAGCGCACCCCGGTTTAAGCTAGGAGCGGGATTATTTGGTCTGCTTCTTTTTGCTCTGAGCACACTTCCAATCATTCCAGAGACCACTTCAACGCTCCTGTATGCCCTGGCACCGTTCCTTTGTACCATGGCAGTTTTGAATTCTAAACCCTGGCTCTGGTGCTCCATAGGACTTATCTCACTTATGGTTCTGTTTCTCCTCCCAAATCAAGAATTCAGAAGGCCAGATACCGTCCAGGCCTCATTTCAAAAGACACTTGCTGATCTCTTTGATATCCCGGGGAGCCACGCTGTTTTTCCAAGTCCAATCCAACTTGAAAAGCTCCTGGGCCAAAGCGGCCCTAAACGGGTCCTGATTCCCCTTGCAGATTCTCCCCTGCAAGATGCTGGATCCCAGATTGGGTTTTCCCACTCCTGGAAATATCTTTATAAGAGATGGAGAAAGGTGTTTCCGGTTTTCTATCTCTATAAATTCCAGGATACCTACTGGATCACTGGATTTCGAGATCTAAACGACTGGCGGCTAGCCATACTCAATACCATCGAAAAAATACAGGAAAACCAGGACTCAAACGCTGCGTTCGCCCTGCAATCCCAGGTTCTTGGCTATATGGATTTCGTTAATCAGCCAGATTTGGTTAAATCCTCTCAGTCCTGGATCTTGAGCAAATGTAAGAATAACTTTTCTCCGCCGCTTTACTGGTACTTTTCTCGATTTCAAAAAAACCGATTGGAAGTGGAAATTCAAACTCTTGTTCCCTTGCACCCCTTATTTTCCAAAGAAGCCCAGGCTTCCGCCATTCGTCAATTGATTGAAAACCAGGAACTTCCCGTGGCCAGATCACTGCTTTATCGTTTTCAGAAAGTCCATATAGATTCTTCCGAATACAAGGAACTCCTCACCCTTTTTTCGCTTGAATCCGGAGACTTTCATGCGGCGGTAGCTTCTGCAAGGGGGGCCGTTGCGGCTGATTCGAGACAAAAACCACTACTCTTTAAAGCCTTGAGCGAGGTGGAAAACAACTATCATGGACACCCCCCATTCAACTATGCCGAACTCATCAACCTGGCTAAAGAAATCTATGAGGACTCTCAGCGTAGAGATCCTTACTGGTTGCTGGAAAGTGTGAGATTACAAGAGAAGAAGATTGGTTCTATGGTCCTCTCTGATCGAAAGAATCCGTGGAAGCAAAATTGCGGAAACTGCAAGCCGATTACACCCTGACCAGAAAAGTGTCTCCAATTTCTCTGAGAAAGCGTGAGGGAATCTGATAATGAGTTTCCCCATGGATCAATCGCATTCTGGCACCTGAAAAGAATAATTCCTTCATAGTACGAGTGATGCCCACGTAACACAGACGCCTTTCTTCTTCCAACCGCTCAGCGTCTTCCTGTGAGTTTTTATGAGGAAACAGTCCCTCTTCCATGCCAACCATAAAGACATGGTCAAATTCCAGGCCCTTGGCATTGTGCAGGGTCATCAGGGTTACCGTACCGAGGTCCTTCTCAAAGTCATCAATGGGACTCAGTAATGAGGTTTTCTCTAGAAATCCCTCCAGGGTAGCCTGGTCTTCTTCCTCCTCATATTCGACGACCATACTCAACAGCTCTTCTACGTTGGCGCAACGATCCTCTTCATCCCGGTCTTTAAGGTGTTGCATATAACCGGTTTCCTCTATGATTTTGGAGAGCAGGACGTGAATCTTAGCGCCCTTATCCAATTCTTCCTTCAAAGAAACAAAAAAGTTATAGAATGCTAGAAATCTCTCCCGTACGGCATTGCCCACAGTATCTACCGCCTCAAGAGCCAGGAGCGGTGGAATGGAGTGGTTAGCGGCAAAATTGAGAAGTTTTTCCACCGAGCGCTTTCCTAACCCTCGGGCCGGTACGTTTAGAATTCGTAGAAAAGATTCGCTATCAAAGGGGTTATGAAGAATAGCGAGATAAGCCAAACAATCAAGAATTTCCTTTCGTTCAAAGAACAAGGCACTTCCGTAAATTCTGTAAGGCACCCCCTCTCGAATCAGTTCTTGTTCAAAAACCCTCGATTGGGCATGGGTTCGATAAAGCAGCGTCATCGACCCATAACCCTGCCCCTCGGAACGCAGCCTCTCGATTTCCTTCAAAACCTGCCGGGCTTCATCCAGGTAATGATCGGACAAAGAATAGGGAATATACCCCTCACCTCCCTTGGCAGAAACCAATCTAGCTTTATCTTGCGTTCGCTGCTGGTTATTGCGTATTAACTGGTTGGCCGCCTCGAGGCAGGGTCTTGGACACCTGTAATTGGTGTTGAGTTCAAATCGTCGAACGGGCTGATTGGGTTGTGCGAAGTGCTTATCAAAGTCCAGAATATATTGAATCCTGGCCCCTCTCCATGAATAAATCGCCTGATCTTCATCGCCTACCACGCAGACATTGCTGTGTTTCTCAGAGAGGGTCCTGATGAGATGATACTGGATTGCATTTGTATCCTGAAACTCATCAACCATCATGTGATGAAACTGCTCCTGGAAATCTTCCAAGACAGAGATATTCTGGGTAAAAAGACGTACCAGCAGGAATAGCAAATCATCAAAATCCATTGCGTTGCTCTTTTGCAAAGATTCCTGATATTTTTCGTAAACCTGTATGATTCGAGCATCTTCAGACCTGGAGTCCAGGGTCTCAGGCCCTTTCCAGTCGCCTTTCCACTTCGATATCTGGTCGAGAACATAGACCGGGGTAAATCTCTTTGAATCAAGATTTAGCTCACTAATAATTCGTTTAACCAGACTCTTCTGGGCTGAGGTTCCATAGATAGAGTAGTTTTCATTAAATCCAATTTTTTGAGCATGCCTTCTCAATATCTTGGCGCCCATTGAATGGAAAGTGGTAACCCATATACCCCTGGCTTCACCCTTCAAGATTTCAAAGACACGCTCTTTCATTTCCCGAGCGGCTTTATTGGTGAAGGTCACAGCCAGGATATTCGCCGGAGAAACTTCCTGCTCTCGAATAAGATAGGCAATACGATGAGTAATTACGCGAGTCTTCCCTGAACCCGCACCGGCGAGAATCAAAGCGGGTCCATCTCCATGGGTGACCGCTGAAACCTGAGAAGGATTCAGTCCCTTAAGAATCAGTGACTTCTCAAGTTCTGCCGAAGATTCAGGCTCTAACTCAGTTTCCATAATCTATATCAGTCATTCCTGACTCCCGACTCTCAAGGAGGAAGGATACAAAACTTTCCCCCATAGCCCAAGTTTTGCTCGTTCCTGGGCATTCTCAAGATTCCCCAAATATGATATTGTCGGCATCCAGTCCGAGAAAGTAACTCGGCAAAGGGGAGTCCTTCATGTTCCTGATTGATGGCAAGGCACTGGCTGGTAGAATCCGCACAGAGCTTTTAAGGGTATCTAAAGACCTGCGTAAACGTCCGGGACTGGCAGTCATCCTCTGCGGCGATGATCCGGCTTCCCATATCTATGTGCGCAACAAGCAAAAGGTAGCCCGACAACTTGGATTTCTTTCTGAAGAGATCATTCTAAAATCAAGTGTAAATTCCTCTACACTCAGCGAGCATATTGCTGAACTAAATGGCCGCGAAGACATTCATGCCATCCTGCTTCAATTGCCCTTACCATCTCACCTCAAAGCCGTTGAGCACCTAAAACAAATCGACCCTCTAAAAGATGTTGACGGATTTCATCCGGTTAATGTTGGTCATCTTGTCCTGGGAATGCGTACCATGTCCCCCTGCACTCCCCTTGGTGTTATTCGTCTCCTGCGCAACTACGAGATTCCTATCAAGGGACAAAACGTAACCATCATCGGAAAGTCCAACGTGGTAGGCAGGCCGCTAGCGGAACTATTTTTCCTTGAGCAAGCAACCGTATCGGTCTGTCATACCGATACGAGAGACCTGGTTGAACACACGAAGCACGCCGATATTCTGGTGACTGCGGCAGGGTCACCCAAACTGATAAACTCAAGTCACCTGGGCCGTGAATGCGTCCTGATCGATGTGGGTATCAATCGCATGGAGGACGGCTCTCTTTGTGGGGACATGGATTTTAAGGACCTTTCCCGCTCCGCATTATGTAAGGCGATTACGCCGGTTCCCGGGGGGGTAGGCCCGATGACCATCGCCATGCTCATGCAAAATACCCTGAAGGCCTATCAGAATGTGGAAAAAATAGAGGGAATCCTGGGTAAATGGGAAACCTTCCCAGCTACTGGAGAGGGAAGCTATCGTTAGGAGTTGCTAAAGTTCTAAGGTCTTCAAATATCTTCTGAATTCTTCTCCCAGGTCTGATCTTTTCAGGGCGAATTCTACGGTGGCCCTTAGAAATCCCAGTTTATTGCCTGTGTCATAACGGGTTCCTTCAAATTCAAGTCCGTAGATTTCCTGGGATTTCAGTAAGGTCTTTAAGGCGTCGGTAAGTTGTATCTCGCCTCCAGCCCCCCGTCCTGTATTTTCCAGGATCTCAAAAATCTCCGGGTTGAGAATGTATCTGCCGATAATGGCGAGATCGGACGGGGCTTCTTCGGGGGCCGGCTTTTCCACAAGATCATTTACCTGATGGACTCGCTCTGAAATACAGGTCCCAGAAATGACTCCATAGGCCGAAATATCCGCCCCTGGAACTCTTTGGAGGGCTACCGTTGAAGAACCGGTCTTTTCATAAACTGACATGAGTTGCCGCATACATGGAATTTCGGAATCCACCATATCATCACCCAGAAAAACAGCGAAGGGTTCATTTCCTACCAGGTGTTTGGCACAGAGAATGGCATGACCCAATCCAAGTGCCTGCCTCTGTCTGACATAGGAGATAGTCAGGAGTCTTGAGATAGACCGCACCGTTTCAAGAAGCTCTACTTTCCCCTTTTCTTCCAGGTTTCGTTCCAGTTCATAGGAAAGGTCAAAATGATCTTCAATGGCATATTTTCCTCGACCGGTGATTATAATTGCGTGCTCGATACCTGAATCACGCGCCTCTTCGAGCACATATTGAATCATGGGCTTGTCTACGAGGGGGAGCATCTCCTTTGGCTGGGCTTTGGTAGCCGGAAGAAATCTAGTCCCCAATCCTGCTGCAGGAAACACTCCTGTTTTTACTTTCTTTTTGCTCATTTATTACTCCGTTCTCCCTTTTTAAGTAGAGAATAGGACTCGATGGAAGAAGGATTTACCACCAGCTACCCTTCATTAAAATACTGCCCCCACTCTTTGCTGGCAACTGCGAGACGATCAGCGAAGAACCAAGAAGGCTCTCCGGTCTCGATTTCCATACAGGTCTGTTCATTACTCGGGAGAGAAACTTTCTTTAGCAAAGTCCGCTCTACCAACTTGGAATTCTCAATTCCTAACACCTTCACCCCTGGAATCAGGTGTGATGCTTTTTGAACTCGATACAGTCTCGATGAAAATTGAAACCTCAGTAGGCAAAGAATTGGAATCCCGGGGATGATGGACGCAAGATAATCCCGGGCCATCGCATAGGATTCAAATCCATCTCGATGGCTCAACAGGTGCATTCCTATTTTTCGCCAATGAGATTCCGTGGAATGTGAATGGGACGGTGAAACAATCTGCAGCTCAAACTCAGGGATTCCATCCAGTCCCTGGATATTTCCAACAATCATCCCTAGTAGATGATCAATGTTTCCAGGGGTTCCGGTCACTGTAAGAAGCTCCGGCTCCTTCAAAGTTAGATTAAAAAGCCGCTCTACGGTTCTTCGAACACCTGTCGCATCCTGTATCTCCAGGAGTTGTTCCAACGATTGTCGGGAGAGAACGCCATCATCTAATTCCGGGGAGCTGAGAATCGGAATTTTACAGGATAGAGATAGCTGATGAGCCTGTAGAATTCGGGATTCTTCGTTGGGAAAGCTATCAAGAACCCAAAGTTTTTGCCAGACCCAGGGAGTTCCGGGCTTATGGATGAAATGTAGCGGCGTTTCCTCTAAAGATATGGGAAGTCTTTCAAACTGAGCTACTCCATATCCTCGGTGTTCACAGTCCACTAACAATAACAAGTGAGTCATGGAACCAAATGGCATTGAGCAAAGGAGAGGCAGATCGGGGTGACATACCGTGTTTACCCCTTTTGAAAATTCAAATCCAAGGGGGGCAAACTCTTGTCGGGATAGTACCAGATCTTGAATTTTAGCGGCATCAAGACTACCGCCATGGCTCAGGTGAATGATCTCTTCACCGGATTTTAGGGCACCAAAATCCTGGGTTCCTCTGGAAGTGAGGACTCCTTGTCCGGTCAACAGCACCGTTCAATGACTCCGCCTCCCAGAACATGATCCCCGTCATAAAACACGGCAGACTGTCCCGGGGCTACTGCCTCCTGAGCTTCTCCAAAGATCACACGTACTGAATCCTCATCACAGGGAAAAACTGTGGCTTCTACAGGATCATGCTGATAGCGGATTTTTACATAACAGGGAAATTCCCGTGTCCCGGGATCTCGGCTTACCCAGTTCACACGCTGCACAATCATTTCCTTGCGCTGGAGATCTTCGCGCATCCCTATTTTTACGGTTCGTGATTCAGAATCGATGTCCGTTACGTAGGCTTTATAGGGCAGCGACACTCCCAATCCCTTGCGTTGACCAATGGTAAACATTTGTACACCGTCATGGGTGGCTAATTCCTTACCCGTCCGATCTACAAGGCTTCCCTGCTGCATATTGTCACCATCTACCTTCTTCAGAAAGTTTCTATAATCATCCGGTACAAAGCAGATTTCCTGGGAATCCGGCTTCCAGGCTACCCGTTCAAAACCCTCGCGGGCGGCAATCTCTCTAATTTTATTTTTCTTGAATTCAGCCAGTGGAAGCAGGGTACGCGCCAACTGCTTCTGGGTGAGATTATAAAGGACATAGGACTGGTCTTTGTCTGGGTCCAAGCCCCTTCGTATACAATACCTTCCCTCTCTGAGTTCTACCCTGGCATAATGGCCGGTCGCGACATAGTCGGCACCCAGCTCATCGGCTTTATCCATGAGGTAGCCAAACTTGAGCTTATAGTTACATACAATGCAGGGATTAGGTGTTCTTCCCGCCCGATATTCTTGACGAAAATTGTGAATCACAGTTTCTCTGAATACTTGCTCCATATCCAATGCGATATAAGGAATGGATAGCATTCCAGCGACCCTCCGAGCATCTTCGACATCGTCAATGCCGCAACAAGACTTCTGGGCAGATTTTTGGTCTCTGGCCCAGGTTTTCATAGTGATGCCGATAACTCGATAGCCAGCCTGGACTAGTAAATAGGCTGTTACTGAGGAATCTACACCCCCGCTCATGGCACAAAGCACCGTCTTCTCTTGGGGTTCATCCCCCATCAGTCACTTTTCCTTTGCCTGGAACAACAAATTTTGAGTTTTTCCACGAGCTGGTCAATTTGCTCCATGTCATTGAATCTTCCAAAGCTAAATCGCATGGAAGAACGAGCTTCCTTTTCATCCATTCCCATTTCCACTAAAACATGGGAAGGTTTCACCGAGCCGCTGGCGCAAGCTGACCCCATGGACACACACATCCCTTCCAGGTCTAAAGAGAAGAGTAAGCTCTCTCCCTGGCACTTGAAGAATGTGATACTACTCGTATTTCCCATTCTTTCAGTGCCGAGCGAATTAATCCGTACATCTTGTATTTCTTCCTTCACTCTACTCTCAAAATGATCTCTCATAGACTCAATTCTCTCAAGTTCACTTTCCTTGGAAAGAGCCTCAACTGCAGCCTTTAAAGAAAGGATTCCCCAGACATTTTCCGTACCTGGTCTTAATTCCCTTTCCTGGGATCCTCCTGGATTGAGGGAATCTATCTCCACCAGACTCGATTTATAAAGAAAGCCAATGCCTTTGGATGCACCGATTTTATGCCCGCTAAAGGTAGCTAAATCCACGCCGGTCAGGTCCAGAGGAGCCTTGCCAAATTGCTGTACACAATCAGAATGGAAGATGACCCCTGCTTCCCTGCACTTTTTACTCACTTCGTGAATAGGCATCTTTACACCGGTTTCATTATTGGCGGCCATAAGGGTCAAGACCTTGGATTCCTTGAGAAAATCACACAGGTGATTCATTTCTACAACACCGTGAGCGTCCACGGGTACTTTCTGAATCATCGCGCCCTCAACACTCGCTTGTTTGACAGCGCCCAACAAACTGGAATGCTCAATACCAGTGAATAAAATCTGAAAATCGCATCTTTTTCTGCGCAGGGAACTGGCCAGGCCTCTCAAGGTTAGATGATTTGCCTCACTTCCCCCCGAAGTAAAAAATATCTCCTTGTGGCTAACACCAAGGTGCTTGGCTATCACCTCTCTCGTTTCTTCAATAAGATCTCTAGCGGCCCGTCCCAGGGAATGTACCGAAGATGGATTCCCATACTCTGACAGGCATTCAATCAAATAATCTCGGACCTGGGGTAGAACAGGGTGAGTCGCATTGTAATCAAAATAGATATTATCCATAGCCGATTAGTGTACTGTATTTCCCTTCCTTTTTGACGCTTATGTTCTCAATCAGAATGGTGTTCTTGTATTTCTGGACAAGCCGCTTACTTAGCGGTATATTAGCGCCCTTATTCAAAGCAGGTTTTAAACCTCCCCTACTGGTTGCAATAGATCACGTAGGGTCTCGACGAGACTATTTTCACTCGTCACGGTATTTTAGAATGGTTCTGAATACCATAAAGAGTCTGCCTTGTAGCAGGCTTTTTTTGTTTCTAGGAGGTTCGACATAATAAAGAGGAAGCGCTCTAAGAGATTCCGGAAAGACCTTCCGGAACCTAAAGTACGGATCAATGAGTCGATCCGCTCAAGTCGTCTACGGGTAATTGGTCATGAAGGTTCACAGTTAGGGATATTGGAGTTAGGCGAAGCACTTACACAGGCTCGCACCGTGGAATTGGATCTGGTTGAGATCGCGCCACAAGCCGATCCTCCCGTAGCCAAGATCATGGATTACGGAAAGTATAAGTACCAACAGGAAAAGAAAGCGAAAGAGTCCAAGAAAAAAGCTCACACTGTTGTTCTCAAAGAGGTCAAGCTCAGACCAAAGATTGGTCAGCACGATCTTGAAGTAAAGACAAAGCAGATGACTGAATTTCTGGAAGCAGGTAATAAAGTCAAAATCACGATGATGTTCCGCGGACGGGAAATGGCTTATACCGAGAGAGGTCAGCAAATCTTAGATCGACTTGTACTCGAGCTGGACTCACTTGCAGAACCTGAGGACAACGCGAAGATGGAGCGTAGAAACATGTTCCTGATCATGAGTCCCAAGAAAGTCTGAACATCTAATAGTCGAAATATAAGGAGACCAAAATGCCAAAGTTGAAATCAAAAAGCTCGGCCAAAAAGCGATTTTTTCCGCTCAAATCAGGAAAGTTCAAACGTGCCAAGTGCAACCTTAGGCATAATTTGACCCATAAAGGTACCACTCAGAAGAGAAACATTCGCCAGGGTGGATATGTTGCAAGTGCTTCACTCAATAGCGTACGTACAATGCTTCCTTATGGGGCATAGAAAATAATAAGGAGGTTCAAAAATGAGAGTAAAAGGTGGACCGAGTTCCCGAGCCAGAAAGAAAACAGTCCTACAAAGAGCCAGCGGATTCCGAGGCACACGAAACAACTTGTTTCGTCGAGCCAATGAAGCCGTGATGCGTGCCGGCCGCCATGCCTACCGGGACCGAAAGCGTCGTAAGCGTGACTTCCGTGCCCTGTGGATTACCCGTATCAACGCGGCGGTCAGAGAGCATGGTATGTCCTATAGCCGGTTTATGCATGCCCTCAAGACAGCTGAGATCGAATTAGATCGTAAGATCCTCGCTGAGCTGGCTGTGAACGATAAGGAAGAATTTTCCAAAATTGTGGAATTAGCCAAGAGTGTAGCTTAAGTCTCTAGAACAAAAAAAAAGCCCTGGCAGATTTGCCAGGGCTTTTTTGTTTCCAACTAGTCTACAATGCTAATGGTTCCATTCATATTACTATGTACTGTGCAGTAATAATCCATACTATCTGGAGCATTCTGAGGCACAGTCCAAGTAATCACTCCAGAAGTCATTCCACCTCCGCTGGGCTGATCCTGTTCCATGCCGTCGTTGAATTCAGTACCGCGGAAAGAATCAGAAATCCTGAAAGGGTGAGCTGATTCTACCTGAAGATCAAACTCATAGGTCTGTCCCCTGACTAGTGTCAGTGGTGGAAAAGAACCCGATCCCGCATTCCCTCCACTTATGGAATAAGCAAAGTTGGCGCTATTGACCGTGAACCTGATGGGGGCTGGAGCCGATTGTGGAAGCTTATCCTCATTAAAGTTTTCAAAAGCAGTGTTTACGCTAACTTCTCCCCCATGGTAAATCTCAAACTGAACCTGATCAACACACTGGGTCGACGGATCTTGAGGATGCCAGATACGATTCTGATTCGCATCATGACAGTAGGATTCGGATTCTACCCAGCTTTCGTCTTCCAGGACCAGTCCAACACCAGGTGAAAGAAAGAGAACGATAGATTCATAGTGTCCGGGGGATCCACCATCTTCATCAACAACCCATGGTCCATCCTCGCTATCTGATTTCACGGATTCGCCGTGATTGGTGATATCAATAACAAGGAGATCATTTACAGAGGTAGTTCCTCCATGAGCCTGCAAACTAAAACCAGTCTGAGCATACGCAATAACCTCAATGGTTTCCCGGTTTCTCCAAGCCCACCATTGATCTCCACTGCCCGTCACATGGTTGATGCGAGATTGTGAATGGTTCTGACCTACCTTCAAAGTGGTCTCAGTAGCTGTCCCGTTCGCAAGATCCATAAGATTAGCGAGTATCGGGCCTGAGAAGATCTTCGGTGTAGTCTCGCCTTCAAGCATCCCTCGTTCAAAATAGACCTCAGCGGGATCATTATCAAAAGCCGCTTCATAATCCGCGACAAAATGAAGAGAGCCGTTAGATAATCGATAAAAAACGGTAACGTCTTCCAGAACAGGATTCTCGCCAGGCTGAACAAAATCCTCCTGCCAGATTACTGTTTCCAGGGAGTTGATGAGGCTTCCGAAGGTTCCGTTGTTCCCCATTGTCACGGTGTCTGGCGAAATTTGGTTTTCAGTTAAGAAATCAAGTCCCTGGGGGAGTTGATCAACGGTGCGAACCAGGGAATGGGTCTGCTGATTCATCCAGTTCAAGCTAGTACGGTCGGGACTAAAAAGCTCATCAAAATCCACATCCTCTAACCATTCGTTTCGAGCTATGTAGGTGAGATCACTCATCCCATCAGTATAAGGAGCCATTTCAAGCACCTTACCAAATCCCTTTGTACCATCAAGCCATAGGCCATCATCATCCATATCATCATTTCCTGAGCCTGCCGCTGAGGTTGAACCACCGCTTGAACCCGAGGAATCCACTGGATCAGGGAGCCTCAGAAACGGACTGAACATAAAAGTCCAGTTATCATTCAATGCAGCGTCAAATTTATTATTACAGTCCAATGTAATGGCAACTGCATTTTGAATGGGAACTACATTATTTGGATCTGAATCATCCATCAGAAAATCTGAACTAGCACCCGAACAAACTCCATCGGGCAGATCCCCTACATCAATAATCTTGTTTGCCTGACCAAGATCAGTAACAAGTGCGGTCAGGGTTGCTACAGAACTTGGACCCTCCGGCTGCCAACTAAAGACTTTGAAAAGCTCAGGAAAACTCAAGTCTTTAAAAATCATAAATGACCCCGGACCAAAAGCCTCGGTGAGCTCGTCCATGTTTTGGGCTGACTTCACATCACCAAGGCTTGCAGGTACGAATAATGATTCCGAACCGGCGGGTAGTTTATGGGAAAAACGTACCACTAATGGATCCAAAGAGGTTCCGTCATGAGAAATCCCCTCCACTCTAAAGGGAGCTCGAATCTTCATCTGGGAGGCACTTCCTCCGCCTGTACCACCTGTACCGGATCCACCTGAACTGATTCCGCCGAGGGGAGACCAGTCAATCTGATCCCATAATCCAGCAGCAGAAAATGCGTCACGATCGCTCATGCTTCTGAAGAAAAGTTCAGGTTCGTACTTTCCTGATTGATCTGAGAGCTCATAGAGTATAACCAGTACATCCTGGATATCAGCACCATTGAGCTGCGGTAGCGGAATGATTGCCTTGTAAACTAGTTCGGGACCTTCGTTGGGAAAAACAACTTCGATAGATCCGTTCGAAAGCTGAATCCATGTTCCGGTCTCAGTTTCATTTGGAAATTCAAAGGTAAAAGCCCCCGCCAAAGGATCGGATCCCGCAGTTGGATTAAAGGTAATTTTACCCTCCTCGTCAGGCAGGTATGTGTACCAATCACCATTGAGTTCAGCGGCTTCAAACGTGACTGCATCCTGAGGATCAAAATTCACCGTAAGAAAATCATCTCCAGACCCTCCTCCATCATGGTGCTGGGATTCCAGCATCTTATCCACGGCGACATCGGCACCCAGTCTGGAATAGGGAAGTCTGAAGGTAAGCTGATTCACGTGAATGGAATCGAATGCAAACCAGTGCGGTCCGAAATTGATGTAGAGTTCGGGCAAAGAATCCTGCGTACCGGAAGAGTTTCCACCAGCTGCTGTTCCACCAGAGGTACCATCATCTTTGTTATCAAAACCGGGTCGCAGAGAACCCAGGGCGAAATTTCCATCCGGCATGGTAAAGGGCTGCTCCCTGTAATTGGTTGGGGAGTAAGCTGCCAAAACATAATAGAGCGGATGATTTTCATCAAATCCTGTCACGGAAAAACTAGCTCTTACGCCCCAATTTTCCATGCGAATGTCGTCCGTCCCTACACGGAATCGCTGAGGTCCCTGGCAATTGGGATCAACGGTACCATCATGACTAAAGCATGCTTCAGTAAAAGTTGAGAGTACCGAAGCATCTAGTGAACTAATTACATTAGCCCAGTTTACCAAGATGTCATCATCGGGAGAGTTTGGATCATCCTGATGTTGAAGCATCTGGTTTATGGTCCCAAAGCTTCCGGCTGGATGGGGCATTCCCGTTCCATTAAAATCTCCCCTTACGGGTATCATCTCAAGATCAGACAGTAGTCGCTGAAATGAATAGTACTGGTAATGCATATCCACCCTGGGACGCATCATAGCCAGACATTCCTCAAGAGTAGTTGGATCTTGAGTAGATCCAGCACTACCACTGGAATTAGGATCATTCGCCGGATCGTGAAATTCGACCCACGTATTAAGATGGAAGAGGAAATCATTTCCACCGGCATGATTTTCCACTGCCGTATAGGACTGATCCGTCCAAACCCCGCCTTCACAATACCCGTTATAGCGAATGTCAAAGGGAAGTCTCAGGGTTACAGTGGTGGGTGAGGTATCCTTCGATAAAAGAGATGGGTGAGCCGCGAAGGGCATCTGCCATACGTCCCACATTTTGAAGGGAAGCCGCTCGTATCCCCCGGGGACCTCGAGATCAAACTCAAGTATCCCACGATAAGTACCGGATTCTTCAGGAGCGTTGGTGTTGGTAACGATGGCCAGTCGGGTAACGGAAAAGTCTCCGTTAGGTCCTGTACATGCATCTACCGCTCTTCTCTCGTTATAGTCTCCCGTGATGAAATCATAAGGATCAATTTCAAGATCAGCACACTCGTCCTGGTCAAGAGGAAGATATCCCTGCCGACTTGGAGCGCCGGGCCCAAAATTCTGCTCAAAGAAATCAGGGTCTGTACCATTCACTTCCCGCTCAAAAAAGCTTGCCCCTTGATCTGTCACATCAGTGGAGAGAACGTAGGAAAACTCAACTTTTTGCTCATCACTGTTCAACACCTTGATCAGCATAAGCACATAGGCATCTCCGGCAGGGTCCCCGCCAAGGGCCTCCTGTCGATCCGCTTCCGGAATCTTAATGAGGTATAGCTGGCGTTCTTTTGCATCAAGTTCTTCATTAGTTAGCTGATTACTTTGAGCCTGGGAATCCAGCCCATTAAGACTGATTACCCGGTCAAAAAACTCTCGAGCTTCCTTGAAAGAACCTTCTTCACTTACTTCCCGGATCAGGCGATTTCCGTTTCCGGAGCTGGCACCCAGCACCCGGACCAGTGGACTGGTTGGATCTGTCCAATCGAATTCCATATCCCAGGTGTTATCACCTTCACCAATAAACCAGTGGCGTAGGAAACTAAAGCGGTCTTGTCCAAAGAGAACCGGTCCGCCAGCGCCTCCACCTCCGGTTTGAGCAAAGTCAATGAACCAGTAGAAATCGGTCTGGTCAGTGAAGAGATCTACATTTCTAACTTCCTGGTTACCGTTGGCATCTGAAAGCTTGGCAATAAGATTGTACTTGTCTCCCACTGGACGGATTCCTCCCGGGTTGGAAGAAGTAGCCTTTCCAAAGAAAACGCTGCGTACATTCTCACCACCTGGAGCTATATCCTGAAGAGCTCCATCTGTAGAGGTAGCCCCTCCATCAACACTATAGGCGAGAAGGCGCTCGGTGTTACTGCCCCCTCGCTGAAAGAACTGCATACTGAGCGGACCGCTAAAGGTATCTGGCTGGAGGAAGGAGAAGTCCATAAATAGACCCTCGAATACAATACCAGCCAGGCCTTCCAGCCGTCCGCGCTGCTGGTTTCCAATTTTGAAACCCACCAGCTCAATGCCGGAGAAACCGGAGAACTCAAATGTCTCTCGCTGAATCAGATCAGTAAAGTGCTGCACCAATCCAATGTCACGGACAAATACAAAGTTGTGCTTTTCAATGGTATTTGGATCTAAGAGAATCATCTCAAGAACCACAGCACCGCGATATTCAAGACCTCCCGCATAGAAGAAGTCCTGGTGCTCTCGCACCGATACATATCCGCCGCCGTCCACTCGAAGAACCGAACCAACGGTGGAGTTCATATTCCAAAGAGTCACACATTCGCTGCCTTCCTCAGACTCATCACCACAGTATAGAAAATCCATTCCTTGCTGTTTGAATCTCTGGACCAGGCTACCTCTGACAACGTCGGTCACATAGTTAGTAATTCCATCACTGCCCATACTGGCCGTCACCACATTGGACTGGTCGTGAGAAAGATTATCGCCAAAGCGCTCAAACACGAATTGGCTCTGATTACTCACTGGAAAGAAGTTGGCATTTTGGAAAATACGACGATTCCCCAGGCTCACATATCCGAAAGTTAAGAGATCTCCATCAACGGAACGAATTCCCCTGGGAACTGAACTGCCAAAATCAACATTGATAAACAGCTCAAATCGAGCATCCGCTTTCAAAATCGCACTAGCAGCGTTTTTGGGGAAATAGGCACGTAGTCGACGTCCTTCCACAACAAGTTCCACTGGTTTGTAAATCGGTTCAATGATCCCGGTCTCAGAAGCACCTGAATTGGTATTGAATTCAGAATCCCCCTTAAGATCTTCTCTGACCAGGTCAAAGAGGTTGCGATCACGGAAAGTATCGCGGTCCTGCTCAGATCTAAAGAGAATCTCCGGCTCAAAGTTACCAGCTACATCATGATCAGGGATCATGATAAGGAAAGCTCCCGTTACATCCTGACCATCAATTTGTGGTAAGGCGATATCTGTCTTATAGATATTCTCCACATCCTCAAAACCCTCAGTATCTCGAACTTGAATACTTCCGTCGGATTCAAGACTATAAGCTCCGTCCTCATCCTCTCGGCTGGGTGCCTGTGAGAAAAAGGTACCTGTCAAGGGATCAGAACCCTGATCAGGAGTCAGGGTTAGTGTAGATCCATCTCCTTCCTCAGACAGCAGGTAATAGGTTTCGTCCAGGTCCTCAGGTGTGAAGGGCACAGCATCGGCTGTATCAAAGGCAACACTGAAAGCCTGATGATCCCCTCCATCCTGGAATTCTGAAAAATGACGCTTCAGTTCGATGAGATAATCAAAGCCAGCAGAGTTGGGATCGAGTTCGCTGGTGAAGAGAATATCAACATAGGGATCTTCTCCTTCCTGCCCGGTTTTGGCTCCAATGGGTTGAAAACCCTCAATCGCGGAGGGTTGAGGATTACTTCCACCCTGACCCGGATCAAATTCGAAAGTTATATTTACTGCTGTGGTTAGCTCAGTAGCGGCCCCAGGCAGAATCCAGGAGAGTTCGGTGATGGTCACCTTATCTCCACGATGACGCTCGGGATCGTCATCGAATAGGAATTGAATATTGGCATCGCGGAAGCCGCCGAAATCAAGCTCACCCAGTTCAATGCCCTCAATTCCCTCTTCCTGCGTAATTTCCACATGACCCGCTCCGTCAAAACGATCCAACGAGATCTTCTGTACGGCTTCGTCAAATTCCAAGGTCAGGAAGATGGCTGCCCCTCGTAAGAGATTGAGCTGATCATAATTATCCGGGAATACTCGCAGATTTCCAAAGTAGCGATCTCCTTCAATCTGTAGGAGCGCCTGGCTGGAATCAGAGATTTCCTGAAATTGCCGACCGGTAAGGTTAAAGTCAAGAACAGTGTCATGCAGACTCATTCCTCGGTCGTCTATGGAGACAGTCAGATTACCGTTCTCGTCACGATATACCCAGTATCGATCTGATGGAGTAGTACCATCCATGAGATAGATATATTCCACAAAATAGCGCCTACTGGATGCACCCGTGGAATTATTGGAATCAAAATGATCAAAGAATCCCACATTTAAAAGTATATGGTTCCCATCTTCATCAGTGACTAAAAAGGTACCTGGCTGAGCATGGGAATCGGAAGAACTCACCGTCGCCAGCGTGGTAAGAATTCTGGCTGGCAGGGCGCTTGGTAAGGAGAAAATCTCCAATCTCTTCTCGAATTTAGTGATACCCGTACTTGCTATTCCAAGGTCGGTACTAGAGGTCAACACTGACAAGGAGTAGGTACTATTTCCATCTGCATCCGTGTTTAGACTGAACTGTAAATCAGCGGCTACACCCGTAAGATCAAGATCAATGGCATCAAGTATTTCTTCATGAGGTCCTACCAGGTTTAGATCGATAGGATAGGAACTTTGACTTCCGTCAAATTCCAGAAAGCTCTTGATGGTCACAGTCTCTTCGTAAAAGTTCTCCTGAACTTCCAGATCAAAGCGATTATTGAGCTGGATATTCTCGAAGCTCACAAAGTCCGAAAATTCACTGATAGATTTCATCACATAGACAAAACCAACACTATTTTCGTCCTTGCTCACCACTCCGATAAGTACGAGAACTCGATCCTGTCCCACCCCCTTCATACTCTCTACTCCAGGACCGGTGTAGAGGTACATCTTTCCTGGCTGTAAGAGAGCTCTTGAGTTTGCGCTGGTGAGCCCCTGGGTACTAACCGAAGACTCTCCGTTTAGAACTCCTTTAAATCGTTCTTCCAGATCACTACCTTCAACAAAAACCTCTTTGATGCGGCGACCAGAAAGGGTGTCACCATCAGGCAGGAACTTATTGAGGCGCATTTCCACACCATTTCCAAAATCCTGGCGCTGATAGGAAAAATCACGCTTAGGTTCATCTGAACCGGTGAATTCACCTGCCAGAAAGCTAAAGCCTGAGCCTTCAAAGAGCATAATCGCCGGAGTCTCCCCTTCCTTACGAAGCTCGATAAACACATGGGTGAATCCCTGGTCTCCGTCAATGTGAAAGGGAACCTCACCTACCAGGTTGGAGTCGAGTTCCTCAACATCGGAGGCCACGTTGTCACCCTGCTGGTATTTATAGACTTGGAAAATGAAGTGACCCTCGCTCGTTGGTGTGGTTGAAAACTCAACTGAGGCGAAACGGTCCGGCAGTCGATTCTCAAAATTCTCGGGATCATCAAGCTGTGCGGAGATAGCCGAATCAACTACGTGTCCTTCAATACCGCGTGTTGGTCGAAGTACAACGAGTTTATAGTTGGATCCCTCTTCACCGAAGCCAAGTTCAACCTTCACATCCACCGTGTCAAATCCAGTGAACTGCGAATCATCATCAAAGAGTAAACGAGGATCGCCTTCGGCCACAAATGGATCTTCACCGGAGCGCTTGTAGGCCACTACCTTAGACTTGGCGCGGTAACCATGGTTAATGAAATCACCCTGGTCGGAATTGATGAAACGCTGCTCCTGCTCGGTTCGGACTGTACCGAGAGTATCCGCGAACCAAAATCTAAAGGTTCTTTCCTCAAAGTTGTTTTCATCGAAATCCTCGGTAACCCCATTCTCATCATAGAGAGGCCACTGAACATGCTGTACCACACGAACTTCCATAGCCCGTCCAAATTGAATTCCGTCACGGCCCAGCATAGGCATAGCCCGTAACAGAGTTGCCCAGTAGCGGACCCTTGGTCTGTAGTCATCACCAAATTCTCCCGCTGCTGCGGTTCCGTGAAAGGAATTACCCATGCGATAGGTACCTGTGAGCGTATCCCCTACTTTAGTGCTGTTCGATGCGAAAAATACATCCGCCCTGGGAGCGCTATTATCAAAGGGGTCGTAATTCTCAGTTGTTTGGGGAATTTCCCAGAACTTTCTTTGTCCATCAAAACTATCAAAGTTTCCAATCCCCATGTGCTGAAGACCATTGTCATAGTTCCACGCAAGAAACTCGCGAAAGTCCTCAAAATTTCCGAAAGGATTGCCTTCCTCGAAGCGAATTCCACCAATATCAGTTGCCTTCTTTAAAAAGGGCTCTGAACGAAAGCCATAGTCATCCTCACGGACTTCTAGCCAGCGTGTATCCGGATCAGGAGGATTCACAAGGGTTCCGTATGGGGTTTTCAGTGTCACCACATGACGCTTTCTCTCCACACTCTCGCCGTTTGTACCCCAGACAGCACCAGTTGCTGACACTGCCAGGTATTTATCTGCGCTATCGAGATAGGGTGCATCCAGGACGAATTTTAACACTCCACTAAGTCCCATCTGGGGAGAGGGAGTTGGGTTAGGTTCGATGGAAACGATATTTACGCCTCCATGAGCGCCTGCTCCCATTCCTTTGAATAGCCATCCATCGAAGGCATCAGAAGTTTTGATCAGATAGTTACTCGAGTTTGTTGCTGTCTCCATGTTTGGTTCCCCAAAATAGGCGACATGAAATTCTCCTGCTGTAACTACCGTGGTATAGGCCAATCCAAAACCGCCAAATTTGTCTTCGCGGAAGAAGAAACGCAGTGGATTGGGAAGATCTACACTTCGCTCTTCTCCAGAAGGATCAGTGTAGGAATAACCTACGATCTCGATGACATCCCCCTCAGTGGGAAAGAAATCTTCAAGAAACTCTACGTATCCATCAATTTCTCCGGTAGTGTCAAAAGATCCGATACAAGTTTCCGTGAATTCATAAGGAGTTGTGGAGGTATCGCTACCTGAACATGAAGCCTGGTCAAACCCTCCCTGTCCGGTTCCGCTAACCGTATATCCCTTGTTGGAGCTGGTCAGTAAGAAGAACTCAGTACCAGGTACACCACCCTCGGCGAAGAATCCACCACTTTCGAAGTCCATGGACAGTCGAATGCGATCCTTGATTACACCACCGCCAAAACTGATCTCAGGGATGGTACGAGTTGCCTTTGCATAGCGTAAGGCGAAGCCATACTCATCCTGATAAGTGATGATCATCAGGGCGTAGTTGAGGGTTCCGTCTCTACGTGGAAACTCTACAAGGTAGAGATCGCCTTCACCGGGAAAAATCTGTCCAGTGATGGAGTCATTGAAAAGGTCCTCATCAAAGGAGATGTTTCCACCTGAGCTCAGTGACCTGTCGAAAAATTCATCCGGCTCAAGAGCCTCTCCGCTGGAATTCTCACCAAAGGGGGAAATTTCTATGATGCGACGTCCATCTCCAGCAAAGAAATAGGGCTCATTAATACTCTCACCAGTGGCAGTGTCCGTCTCCTCTTCATTTTCGACCAGGAGATCAATATCTTGCCTCTCAACTCCATTATCGTCTTCAAACTCCACGAAGACTTCGTCCTTCTCAAAGCTGAAGAAATCACCAGGAGCCAGAAAAGTACCCTCAATCTCTACATCTCCTCCACGCTTGATCAGATCGATATACCAGTCACCGTCCGTTGGAACATCTTCTCTGAATTCAGAGAGGCGAACTGCCTGATCGGCGTTTTTAGCGGCATGATCAAAGAGACGTACCAACAAGCCCCCTATCTCATGGATTCCGCTACTGACTTCAGCACCGCCTAAAGCATTCGCGAAATCGTAAGGATTTTGCAGTGAAAATTGATAATGAGCTCCATCTTCACCCGTCACACTCACCATAGAGCTAGCCGCGATGGAAAGAATTTGAGATCCCTCCAGACTTGTAGAGATTGAAGTCACGGCATATGCCTGTAAAGACATGGTACTCAAATCAAGTTCCTGCTCGGGATCAAAAAGGCTAAGGAAAACATTGAGGTCGGAACTGACCAACGCGAAATATTCATCCGCGAAGGTCTCCAGACGTACCTCGCCTTTCTTGGAGAAGACCTGAACATCAAGCTGGTATTCCCCGTTGGGAAGATCAGTAAGTGAGAAAGTCAGGCTGTCATCCGGTCTTCCCTCCACCTTGAAGCGGCCGGTTGGTACGGAGGAACCGGATGGTGTTACCGTGCCGGAACCGCCATAATTGAGCGTAAAGCTTGCCGGGGCATTGG
>Ga0257122_1000232_pt1 | contig 56914 bp, 52 predicted proteins | sample SI106_120metaG_FD_190146 | JGI IMG/M metagenome (GOLD analysis project Ga0257122, IMG submission 190146) | Marine microbial communities from Saanich Inlet, British Columbia, Canada - SI106_120 | ecosystem: Environmental > Aquatic > Marine > Inlet | place: Canada: British Columbia | collected... | reverse complement strand
TAGACCTGTTTCCCCTTTAATTCCAATAGCTCCTGCACCAATAACCAGGGCAATCGAAGGTAGTTATATGTCACAAAACTCAAGTGATGCTACTCAAGACCCAAATTCAAGTCTAGACGATGATAGTGATACTAGTGAGAGCTATATCGGTACAGAAGAGGCTAACAAATTTAGTGATTCATCCCAAGGATATAGTAGTGCGAGTCAACCAAGTAGTCCAGATTCGCGTTTAAAAAAACCTCAGTCCTCACATGATGATGACCCAGAACTAACAGAGTTAGACCAATCAAATAAAAGTCAACGTACATCACATAACAGTTCACCACGTAGTAGTTCAGCAAGTAGGTCAGCCAGTAGGTCAGACAGTAGAACAGGTAGTAGGTCAGCCAGTAGAACAGGTACTACACCTGGTTTTGAGTTAATGGTAGACCCTAAGACAATGGTAGACCCTAAGACGAAACCACATAGGTCTCGAAGCCAAGGTTCTTTGCGTTCACCCCATGACTTTGGTGGGAAAAAAACACGTAAAAATAAAACAAGAAAGCAAAGACAAAAAAAACAGTCCAAGCGTATTTCTTATGTAAAAAATAAGCAAACTCACAAAAAATCAAAAAAAAATAAAAAATCAAAAACGAAAAAAGCAACATAAAAACACATAGTTAATTAATACAACCAATTTCGTATGAATTCGAACCAAAAAAAGGGTAATCCACAAAAAACAACAGGATTACGAACAATCGACATCAAACACACTGAACTATTAGATTCATTTCACAAGATAGAAACAGAAACGATTCCAAAATTGGTTGAGGAAAAAGAGAACCTAAAACAGAAAATAAAAACTTTACATAAAAACCAGTATGATGAGTACATGGATATGTGTGATAGAATTAAATCAATCAAGGGTGAAATAAAAGAACTTACTCAGCAAAAAAAGGAATATTTACTTAACAATTCAAAACATGTATTTGACTATTTTGAACAAAAGAAGCAAATTTCTGTAGATTCTAATACAGTGAATCAAAATTCCAATGTTCTCAACTCCTTCTTTAAAATTAAGGCAACCAACCAAGTATCGGGTGATTTGAACAATGACAAGTATGCAAAATCCAAACAATCTTACCAGCATTATTGGCGAAATGTTACTAATGAAATTACTAACATTCAGGATTTTGTTGTTTCTACCGATGTATGTGATACATGTCATAATGGAGAACTAATTCCACAAGACGAAGAAGGGATATTAATATGTAATAATACGGCATGTGGTAAATTTATAACTTACATCATAGATAGTTCCAAACCAACCAATAAAGAACCACCAAATGAAGTATCATACACAGCTTATATTCGTTTAAATCATTTCAAAGAAATCTTATCACAATTTCAAGCAAAAGAAACCACCCAAATACCAGATGAAGTCATGCAGGATATTCGTGCAAGAATAAAAAAGGAACGAATTACCGACATGTCGTTAATCAATTACGATAAAATGAGGGAAATATTAAGAAAATTGGGCTATAATAAATATTTTGAACATATTCAATACATAAATTCTATGTTTGGTATTAAACCTCCAGTAATGAATGAAGAGTTACATGAAACATTATGTGTATTATTTATTGAAATACAGAAACCATGGGCGGTGCATTGTCCACCAAGCCGAACTAATTTTTTCAATTACACATATACGCTTCATCAATTATGTGTATTGTTAGACCAAACCCAATATTTACCCTATATTCCTATGATGAAAGACCGTGAAAAACAATTGGAACAGGATATGATATGGAAGAAGGTATGTAATGATTTAGATTGGCAATACTTTCCAACAGTATAACATTATATTTGGAACATCAAATATAATGTGTAGGGGGTTTACAGTTCAGGTGTATATTTCAAATAATAGTGCATAATAATATCATCGACCAGTTCCCACTCGTCAACCGCCAAGTCATTTGGTCCGTCAAACTCATCTTCGTCCACATTAGCACAGTCATCTCCTACAAAAAGAGAAAAACCTTCGTCTTTGATTTCTACAATTTCTTGGTCGCTTAATTCATTCGTATTAATGTCAACTTCCATATTATTATGAAATGCAATAAATTCACGTATATTTTCATACCATGTTTCTTTACATGCAACTGTATGATATAATTCATATATATGTTCATTAAAAATCATATGTAAACTATTATTAATACGTTCACATTGATACGGTGTTATTGGTGCGCGCCATATTGCGTGACATTTTTCATGTTCAGTAAACCCAGGAAAGGGTTCGTTTACGTCGTTAATCTCAACACTATTAAATATAGTATTTTGTTTATCATTGAATTCTTTTTGTGCTGCAATTCTCTGGTCATACCAATTCGATAACCGTTCCCTTTCTTGTTTTTCTGCAAGTTTTACACTCTGTGTTTTTGCATTATTTTCTTTAATAATATCACTTGGTTTTAAATTCAAATCTTCTTCATCAGAACTTATAATATCTTCATCAGAACTTATAATATCTTCATCAGAACTTATAATATCTTCATCAGAACTTATAATATCTTCATCAGAACTTATAATATCTTCAACAGAACTCATAATAATATATATTAATACTATTAATCTATATTATTTATGTCAATTATTCAAATTATATATATTGTATGGTGTAATTAAGCAGCAAGACGGATACCACCAACAAGAGTACTACCAAGAGTCATACCAGCACCATTTCTTGCACTTGAACCCATGGATGGGATAAATACATCAAGAATGCTAAATGTAGCGGCGGCAGTTAATGCAATAATAACAATTTCTTCAACACCCAATGCCTTCTTAGGGATTAACATGGCACAAATAGCAACAGCTAAACCTTCAATAAGGTATTTGATAGCACGTTTCAAAAGCTCATTCATGTCAAACAATTCTGTCATTTGTATGATATATTATATTACAATAAAATAATTCAAACTAAATCAAATATCAAAATATAATGTTATCCAGAAAACACTTAAATATATCATTTGAATACAACATATAATGGCAACGTTTGATAAAAAGAAAACAGCAACTGGAGAAATCAACCCTAAATATGTAGATTTATGTGATGAAGACCCTTCCATTGCAGGGCAAAAATTCACATGTTTGTCGTTCGTATCTCCCGAAAAAATACTAAAAAAACGGGAGGTTTATTTATTCGACCAATTTATCAAAAATTGGGAGTTTTCTAAATCAATGGAACGATATTTTGAATTTATTCATTTTATCGCATATAAACACAATATGAATGTAGAAACTTTGATTACTGATTTCAATGATTTTGTAAAAGAAGAAGGAGATAAATTACAGAAAAGTGGCATTGATGATGATTATAAAAATTTTATGGACAAACAAGAGGATAAGTTAAACGAAAAATTTAATCGTGAACACTCATTCCAAACATCTACCCGTGGTTTAAAGGTGCGTGGTGTATTTTCTACACAAGAAGAAGCTGAACAAAAATGTAAAAAGTTACGAGACCAAGACCCGAATCATGATATTTTTGTAGGTCCAGTTGGTGTATGGATTCCATGGGATCCAGATGCATATAAGACAGGTAAAGTTGAACATTTGGAAGAGGAGATGAATGCATTACATAAAGAAAAAATGAAGAATGAGGAAATGGCAAAGAAAGAATTTGAAGAACGTATACGAGAAACTAAAAAGAAAGCTATTATGGAGAACATTGAGAAGGCAAAGGCAAGTGGAAATGTACTTACTCAAACCATGGACGATGACGGTAATTTAATTGGTGTGAAAGAAACCGTAAATTTTGAAGAACGTGAAGTAGCTGATGCCGAATCAACCCAACTACGTAATGAATTATTAATGGAACAAAATGCAAATCCTACAGATTCACTTGAAAACGTAGATTAAACCGTTGAAAATCTTTACTGGTATATCTTGATAAACAGTAAAAAAAAGAATATAAATATACAAATATATATTATATAGTAAAATAATTATATAATATGACTACTTTCTGCGACATATTATATCAAAAATATTTATCAACTACCATTACAATGCATGAACCAATATTTTTAAGTAAAGATTATTTAAATACATCTACTCATTTTTATAATAGCCTTACCGAATTTAAATCTTCACCAAATTCATTAATGCATATTCTGGGTTCAACATTTATATACAAATACATGCACACAGAAAGCACACATAACCAAGAAAAATTTAATTATTTAAAAAGTGTATTGGACAATCCATTTATTACAGATACACAAAAGAACGATTTTTTATCAATATTTCAAGATATACAATGTATATATAATACTTTTTGCAAGTTTGCGTTCAAATATAAATGGAAAAAAAGTAAATATGCAAATAATCATGACCTAATCATGAATCCAATAAATATAAATCAGTATTTTGTATGTACACTAATGCACTATAATACAAAATATATGTTTACTAAAAGTGATTTGACCAAAATAATTGAAAATTCATTAATTCATTCACCCTACATTTTCGCGGAACCATTGCCTATAAAAAATCCATATAATAACAATATGTTTGACAAATCGCATTTATATACTATATATTTTTTTATGAAACATGGTGGATTTATGTTACCCAGTATTTTCCATCAATATTTTTTACATAATTTTCATTTAAAACTTTTTAGAGATTATACAGAATGTATGATACGTGAGATGCATATAAAAACAATGTTGACTTCTAATAGTAAAAAAAAAACTATATTTAATATAAAAACCATGATTCAATTGTATAATAATCAATGTACAACCGCAAATATGTACATTAATATTGATGATTCGTTTCCCGAAGATGTACTCATTCTCGCAATGAAACCCTATTTGCATCTATTTTATACATCAAATTATACGCTATGTATGTCAACTAAATCATTTTCAAATTGTGAACTGGTTTATCGTCTTAAAACGTTTAAAAAAAATTCACCAGGTTTTGGGCGTAAACAGGTTAAGCTTATAACAAAATATAATTTTACAAACAAAAAGAACAAACCTGAATATATTACAGAATATACACCCTATATTGAAAAACCTTATTACAAAAATTATAATACAAGTCATATTGAGATTATAGAAGATTATAACGATGAAAAAGATTATAGTATACCAATACATTCATTTAATATCAGTTCAAGGGAGAATGATATTGTAAATAATATGAATTTATCCAGCATGTTTGCTAATATGAGTATTAATAACGAAATGACTGATAATGATGATGCTGAATTTGACGATACATATGACGACTAAGAACTAATATTACCAACTTGATTTTTTCACATTAATACTTGGTCCAGATTTTTTCTTAGATTTACTTGGATCATATGATTCATCTTCATCATCGGAACCCATATTCTTTGATATATCCCAAAATTCCTTAGACCCTAACTTGAAATTAGGGTGATTTTCAGCTTTATACCAAGCAATTTGGTCATTTAACTTGTTTGATTTTGAATTATTATTTATAACCAAACATTCAAAGTTCTCAGTACATTGGTCCATTACTGCACAAAATGATTCTAATGTTGGAAACATACTTGCATAATTTTCCCATATACGTTTTCTATTTGATAAGTATGGTTCTCGTAATATAAAAACATAATCAATATTTGTACGTAAATTTGGTGGAATACCTAATGGGTATTGCATTGTAATAATAAGCATTATTTTCCAATGACGCCCATTCATAAATAATAATCTCATCATTTTATCACGTGTCCACGATTGGTCATACAAACAATCATCCAGAATCACAAATGCACGAGGGTCTATTGTCGTACGTTTATACATTTCAAGTTCTTTATTTACTTGTTTTAATACAGTTTTTTGACGCCGCAGTACATTTTCTATCAAAACTGTATTATATTCTTCATGAATAAACAACTTCGGTACATGGGCTGCATAAAATCCATTACCCGCTTCTGTACCAGATATTACAGTTCCAATTGGAATATCTTGGTGGTAAAATAATAAATCTCTAACTAAAAATGATTTACCTGTATCACGTCTGCCAATTAATACGACAACTGGTCCTTTATTCTCATTTGCTTTAAATGTAATATCTCGCATATTAAATTTTTTCAATTCAAGAGTCATAGTATAATTATAAATACTGTATATAAAAAGTATTTTTAGGACAAACGTAGTATTTTCTCTACTTTCCATTAGTTTAATTTATACGAAAAAAATATGGTAACCACTTATAAGCATTTTACACTAACGATATGTCTATTTCTTGTAAAACTCCTAAATTTGCAATTCACTATTCAAAATACAAGCCCATTTCTTTGAATCATTTAGAACAATCATCTCCTAGTAATATTGTTGATGATAATCAAGAGTTCATCTATAATCCCCATGATATACAAAATATACAAAGTTATACTCCCATTTATAATAAATGGTTCTCACTTGATGAATCTAACTATAATCGTATCGCATTAAATAATACATTCCAAATTGTTGATATGAATACAGTTATAAATACTGATACAAATACCCAGATTAATAAACCTGTTTTTATTAAATATTCTCCTCTGTATGACCCTACCCGATACATGGTTGGAAAATATGAAACTATTAAAGATAAAATAACTAATTTACCTACATTAAATAATGAAAAAGAATGTTCAAAAATATCTGATACTAATAATATGGCTTATGTTGATTGTTTTTTTAGTTATTTATCAAGTAAATTATTACATCAACATTCGATATTACATTGTATCGACTTTTATGGTTCATTTATGGGAATACAACACAAATTCAAAACAGATATTACTGATGATTATGAATATTTACAATCATCCTCATTTTTTAATGCAAACAATAACAAATTGTTTCATACTATGTCCATAAATATGGACAGTTATCATAATTATGGTTCACATGCGAATAAACCTCGCATTTGCATTTCAAATACACCACATAATATTTCTACTATTGATATTGATGAGATTAATTCATCTGTTGAACCCGACCAAAGTAATAAACAGTTTTTGTTTGAAACTATAGAACCATTAGATACCGAATTATTAATTTATACAAAACCTGATATATCAAAAACATGTACAACTAATAACTCCAGTTCTACTAATAGTAAAAATAGTGAGAGTGAGAGTGAGAGTGAGAGTGATAGCGATAACAATGATACTGATGAAAATGATGATGATGATGATGATGATGATTATATTACCGATGAGGACGATGACGATTCAAGTATAGACCCTGAACAATGTTTTGCTTATATTAATAATTTTCCTGTACAATGTATAACCTTACAAAAATGTGATGGAACTCTTGATAATTTATTTGAAACTCAATGTATGGATAAAGATGAAGGTATATCTATATTAATGCAAATTATTATGACATTATTGTGTTATCAAAAAACATTACAATTTACACATAATGATTTGCATACAAACAATATAATGTATGTTGATACGGACCAAGAATTTATATATTATATATACAAACGCAATACATATAAGGTTCCTACATTTGGAAAAATTTACAAAATTATTGATTTTGGTCGTGCAATATATAATTATAATGGTCAACGATTCTGCAGTGATAGCTTTGCACCGTCGGGTGATGCATCTACACAATATAATTGTGAACCGTACATGGATAATAATAAACCTCGATTAGACCCCAACTATAGTTTTGACTTATGTAGATTAGGTTGTTCATTATATGATTTCGTAATCGATGATGATGTACCCATTGAAGAATATGATGAATTTCAAAAAATTGTGTATCATTGGTGTTTAGATGATAACTATAAAAACATTCTGTATAAAAAGAACGGAGACGAACGATACCCTAATTTTAAATTATATAAAATGATTGCCCGAACCGTTCATAATAAAACACCCGACGAACAATTAAATACTCAAGTATTCAAACAATATATCATAGAATCTGGTAAGATTATTCCAGATGATACGTGTATCAATATAGATTTATTACCAGAATATTACACAAAATATATGTAAAATTGATTTAGAATCAACTCTCTTGATAATACACATATAACATCTAATATGGATAAAATTATTAAAGATATTGAATTGAAAGTTAAGTATTACGCATTATTTACAAAAGTGAAATACGCAGGTATGGGGGATCGGTACGAAACTCTTAAAGAATTTATACAAAACAAAATTACACAACACCCAAATATAACTCTTAATGATTTTGAAATTGAAATATTTAAAAAAATTGGTGAACTGTATGATGAAATGCAAGATAAGCCAGACATGATTGGTTGTGGAACGGATGAAGGCGATTATTAGAAAATATAATAAAAATATTATATTTTATACAAATGTATACACTCTTTTTTACTTCATATATTTCTCTTTAAACATCTCAGGAGTCATTATTGGTATTTTGTCTTCATTTGCCTTCTTCATTTTATTCGATACGTCATCTAATGATTTTACAATCAATATATATGTTTGCTTACTTATATTATTATCTAAAATTCCACCAACACTTTTTAAATGTGCTATTATTTCTGCATCACGGACTTTGGTCATTACTATATGTTTTTGATATAATGGATTACTTTCATCTACTGTTATTGTTTCTATTGGTTGGAATTCATTATGTAACTCTGGTTTAGTATTATCCACTTTATTTAATAAGTTACATTCTTTCATAAAATCTAAAAACACGGGAATATTCGTTACAAAGCTATTGGCGTTTTCTTTACCTATACCATCTATTGTTTGTAACATCACGATTTTTTCATCTATTGGTTCATCTCTGGTTAATATATCTGGATAAGCATTCATAATTGGTTGTATCTTTCGTTTCCCAATACCCCTTCCAAACTTATTTGATGCGGCCATAATATCAAGTAACGATGCCTTACCAATTTGTGTCTTTATGCCATCGTAAATTTTATTCACCATTTTCGTTTTAAATCCTTCTACCTTCTGGAAATCTTCTTTTGACATTTTTAAAATTGCTGGAACACTTGTGTATCCAGCTTTCATTATTTTCTTTACATTGCCTAATCCTATACCGTCCACCTCCAAACCTTTGAAAAAATCAGTAATATTTTTAGTTTGAACTGTTTCATTTACATCTACATTATCCAGAACTATATCTACTTTGGTATCAGTCCAATGATAATCTTCTGTCGGCATTTTTACAACTTCGGCTGGTGCTGTTACCGATTTTATATATGGAATTACATCACCACTACGGATTATTTGTATTATTGCACCAATACCTATTTTATTATCTTGGATAAATTTACCATTAAATCCTGTTGCATATTCAATTGTAACTCCACCTAACTTAATTGGTTCTATCCTTACTCGTGGTTTTAAATAACCACTTTTACTTGGTGTCCACACTACATCTACTACTTTCGCTTCTGCTATCTGGTCTGATATTACCATTTTAAATGCAAATGCATGGTCTGGATTTCCATCTTTACGAGTATATATGTGGTCATCGGCTACAATGACCCCATCAATCTCATACTCATGATTTGTTCTCCAATCCATTAACAATTCAGATAACATTTCATTAGTCAATAGTTCCACTGTTTTATTTTGGACAACTTTATGACCTAACTCTGTTAATTGTTCCATTTGTGAACTTGGACGTAATTCTGGCTTAATAACTTCATAGGCTACAAAATGCACATCATGTGCTTTTTCATCAATGGTTTTACTATTAATAATACCAGATACCAAATTTCGGGGATTTGCAAACTTGGATTTATATTTTTCCTCAAATACCATGCGTGGTATTATAAATTCTCCACGGACTACTATATTCGTTTCTGTTGGTAATTGAAAAACCGGTAATAAATGACTTATATCCTGACCAATTGTACCATTACCACGCGTATACAATTTCGGTTCATCACCTTCTGTTGTATATAGTCCACTTACTCCATCTAACTTACATGATAATACATATTGACCTTTATATTTTTTTGTCCATGTTGTAAGTGCGTTTGTATCTGGTTTAATTTTATCCATGGACGCCATCTTATATGGCAATTCTACCTTACTTTTTGTAACTTTTGCACCAATTTGGTCTAAATCTGTATTCGCTGGATATACACGCCCTACATATTCGGTTATAATATCATACTCAGAATCTGTCATTATAGCTACTTTTGTATTGTAATATACGTGACTCGCGGTTTCACACAATTCTACCAATTGTATTTCAGTTAATTCATTTAATGTATCTATACCATCTTGACGAAATTTATTTATAAATTCTTTTGCCTTTTTTATTCTGGATTCCATAGTTTCTTCTTTTTGAGAAATTAATTTTATATTATTTTCTTTTGAATTACTTTGCTTCTCTTTTTCTTTAGAATTTTTACGTGTCTTATTCTTTGGACTTTTATTTGGTTCTACTATTGATATAGTAATATTTTCCTTCTTATCTAAATGCAAAATAGGTACTAATTCAGGTAATTCATCAGTTTCTATATTTATTTCTGGTTTATCAAGGTTCTCTTCTTCTATTACTAATCGTGGTGCAATATTCACAAGTTTTACAGTTTTTTTTGTTTTTCTTATTTTAGGTGGATTCTTCTCTTTTAATTTTTTTTCTTTTGATACTTTCTCTTCTGGAGATTTTTTCTTGGTTTTACGAGGCTTTTTTTCTTTTGATACTTTCTCTTCTGGAGATTTTTTCTTGGTTTTATGTGGTGTTTCTTCCAAAGTAGACACAACAATTTTACTCTGTTCTGGTTGTTGTATTATATTCAGTTTACGTTTTCTGGTTTTATTCGGTTGTGCTGTTTTTTTGGGTTCTATTGGTAAATCAATATTTTTACGACCCTTTTTTATCATTTTATGTATGCTTTGTATTTGTTCTTCATCTGCAGATGAATCCATTTTTATATAATATATATAGAAATTTGAATTATTCTATATATATTTTGCTTGTTTATATACTTCAAAATCCGGGTTCATCTGTAAACACCTGAGTTGTATTTAAATTTAATGCTTTCCCATCAGTTACTACATTCAAAAAATCATTCATCGTTCCATTTATTTGAAAAAACACAAATAACCCAGTAAATGCTGACCCAAATACCATTACTGCATCGCGTATAACATATTTCAATGGAGTCCATTGTTTTGATATGTATTTCATCTCAATTACTTTCAATACACTAAACACACTTGTAATTATTGCTGCAATTATCAATATTTTTTCCATATGTAAATATAATTACAATATAGAATATTATATGTTTATTAAAACGCATATCTGCCTAAATTGGAGGTAGTTCTTCTACACCGTCCAGTATTATATCATCACTACTCATAGATTTTTCTTGTTCATCTAAAATATCAAACCCGCTTAAATCTACCATATCTGTATGGATTTGAATCCGTTCATCATCTGTATCACTTTCTTCTTCTAATTTGCGTTCTATCGCGCGAGATGTACTTATATCTTCTAATCGTTCTATAGATTTCGGTGCATCTACTTGTTCAACATTGTTTGTTTCATTTAATACAGAATCTATATCATTAAATTCTAATTTCGTAACAACCTCATTATCATCTATATTTTGAATCGTTGGTACAACGTCGGGTATCGTTTCTTCAGTTGATTCTTTATTATCATCCGTATTTTGTTCACCGTCTTTTGTTTCTGGTTCAGGTTCCTGTTCTGGGACATCTTCGATTATTACTTCTTCCTCTTGTTCTGTATTTTCATCCATATATGCACGAATAATTGCTTCAGTTGGTACACTTTCACGTATTGTAGTCAATATACATTCTTGAACTATTGTTTCTAACTCACGATTATTCTTTTGAACTTGAAGAGGGGATATATTTTTTTCAAATAAATATACATTCATATACACTTTACGAGCTACATGAATATAGACCTTGTGAATAAATACATCTAACTTTGGTATGGAAATATCTATTTTTTTTTGCTTATTACCGACTCTAATACAGGTCAATACTTTTAACTGAATTATGTGAACACATGTAATTAAATCTTCTAAATAATCACAACCACTTCTTTCTATTATTCGTTTTCGTTCCTCATCTACTATTATATTATTCCATTTGGGAACTCTTGATAGTAAATTTTGAAATGACATCAAATATTTACTTGCTTCATCATTATCTAAACACATCTTCCAAGCTTCATTAAATATTGATCGAATTCCTTCGACTACTACTGGCGTTAATACACTAACTAACCGACTACACCATTCATTCCGTGACTCGTGTAAATTAGATATTACAAAATCGTCCATTATGTATTTATATTTCTGTAATATTTTTTAAGTCCTTATTTGTACGCAAATACAAATAATCGAATATAGTAAACATCAATATCTTTTCAAACCGATATTCTTTATGTATAGTATCAAAATACATACATACTTTCGTTTTTAGACTATTATCTATTAACGTTGTTTCTTTTACCCATTCTATTACATCCAGACAAGATAATCCATTCTCATAGATCCGTTCACATAATTGAATTAAATTCTTATGAGATATGTCATTATTTACACAGGTTTTTATCTGTTCGTCTAACCACATATTGTTGTTCTCTGTATAATGAATTTTATAGTTTACATTTTTTGATATTACATGTAAATTGCATATTTTATTTCCATCCATATACTCCGGCACATAAATCTCACAGAATCTTGACAAAATTGGTTTTAATAATTTATGTTTGTTCTCTATTATTATGAAAAAACGAGTATTGAAACTGAATTGTTCTATGCATCTACGTAATGCAGATTGGGCATCTATCGTCAAATTATCTGCATTAATTAATACAATTGTTTTAAATAATCTGCCATTATTTGAATGTATATTCGCTTTCGCGAAAAATTTTAGTTCTTCACGTATAAATTTTATTCCTTTACCATGTGCACAATTTACAATCATTATGTTTGATTTCATACGACTTTTATCATTATCGTATATAGTATTCAAAAAATTATTCACTATTGTTCGTTTACCACTTCCTGATACCCCATGAAATATAATATGAGGTATTTTATTTGTTTTATTGAAGTGATTTAATTTATCATATATTGAATGATGGATATCTATATTCGGTTTTATATTATGATTTGGTTGGTTATCACTATTTGCTAATGAAAATATGTTTTGCATGTTATGAAATAAAATCATATACTATTTATATGATTTTACCGCGGTTATGATTTTATTATAACTAATTGTTTTGTGAATACATACCGTCCTTGATGCATTGTCTTTCTACCAATATTACATTGTAAACATGCTATCACTACGTTCTCTTTATTGTGTCCTATGTTATTATCAATTCTATCTAATGACCATTGTGTTTGTTCTCTCACCGTTTTATAGAGAACCTTTACTGGGTTTTTACAATAATAACAAATATTCGCCGCTTTTTCTAAGGTATTCAACACATAATGTATATCAACCAATTTATCTTGCTCATATAATGCCTTTTTTATATCCTGTGCCTTGTATCCATTGATTTTTTGGGTTATATGTTTCAAAATTACTTGACACGGGTTCGTGTCCACTATTTCATCACACACTAATTGATGAATATATGACAATTGTGCATCGGGTTGTAGTTCTTCTTCTGATATTTGCCATAATTTAGTGTTGGTTATTTCCCTGTTTTTGGGTTCTTTTTTGGTCTTTATTGTTTTATTTGTGGTCAGGTTCTCCATGTCTTGATTTGGAAGAGTAAAATTTATATTTATTTTCTTAATGGTCGTTTCCATGTGTATCTATTTTATTGGTATATATTTACAAATTTTTTTTTACGTATAGAGAACCTATTCACCATTCGTAAATAATGAGGACAAATAGGTACAATTTCCGCCATTAAACAACACAGAATAATCTATTTGATATGGTTTGGTTCTCGTTTCATTTTCATAGGAAAATTTCCATTTAAAATCCGCATTTTTCGCACCACTATCTATACAATGATAGATAAGGTTCTCAAATTGTGCATAGGAACCACGATTCACACCAGCATCTTGGGGAAAAATATTTAGTGGCTCGTTTCCATATCCACCTAAACGATTTGCTAAAATATGCCCAGCATCACAATCTTGAATTCCATCATCATCCAACATTCTTGAATATTTTTGTGTGCATGATGTTGTATCTGTGCCATGGTCTAAATCCAATGGTGTTATCGCACCATGTGCGTTTACTACAATGGGATAATCACCATGTAATTTATATTCATATGTTATTTTTGCCGTACCGCCGCCCATTTGGATTAAATTCGTCCCAATCTCTGGACATGGTACAGTTGTACAAACACATTGAGATTCTGCATTACATAATGTAACCATCATGTTTAGTATATAATATAAAAATAATACCCACATTATATATAATCACAATATGTTTTTATATTTAATATTGTTGATGTTAACACAAATATCTATTATTGCACAATCTGCACCATCTACCATGTATGTATTTGCTTATAGTTGGACTCCTGGATTTTGTAATGGACAAACATATCCAGGATGCACGAATTCACTAAATTACTGGAAACAGAATTTCACTATCCATGGGTTATGGCCTCAATATGTTACATCTGGGTATCCATCTACATGTACAACCGAACCATTTGACCCCAATATACCGATTGATATAGGTTTAGATTACATGATTGAACGATGGCCAGATGTTCAGTATGATGTCAATACCCCCTCATATGATTCATTTTGGGAACATGAATGGACTAAACATGGAACATGCTCTGGATTATCACAACGTGATTATTTTACTACTGCATTATCTCTTACTAATATCTTAATTACACCTGAAATTATACACAATTCTATTGGGTCTAATGTCAGTACAGATACACTCCGTACGTCTGTTGCAGACCCTTCAGCAGTTTCGTTACAATGTCATAAACAAATGTTGGTGGGAATATATACTTGTTGGCAACAAGTTGATAATATTCCATCTAAATTAGTTGCATGTCCAAATGATGTAATTAATGAGGATACATGTACTGCACCCTATGTTTATATTCCGTCTTTGGATTAAGAGAGTTTCTATATTACAATTATTCAAGTGGTCTAAATGCCGAAAAATTAATTTGTTTAAATAATTATTTAAACATATCATATTTAATATATTTAACGGATGGATATTATATTAACAGATGCAAATATTAAAGATGCTGTAGCTGCATGGTGTTACGATGAGGACACTACCACTTACGGACACATTTCCGAATGGGATACCAGTGCTGTTACTGATATGAGTGAATTGTTTAAGTATGCCGAAAGTTTTAATGATGATATAAGTAAATGGAACGTCTCGAAGGTGACCAATATGGGATGGATGTTCAATAATGCTCAAGCCTTTAACCAACCGATCGGCAATTGGGACGTCTCGAATGTGACCGATATGGTTGGTATGTTCTGGACTGCTCAAGCCTTTAACCAACCGATAGGCAGTTGGAACATCTCGAATGTGACCATAATGTGGGGTATGTTCCGTGGTACTCAAGCATTTAACCAACCGATAGGTGATTGGGACGTCTCGAAGGTGACCAGAATGGATAGTATGTTCTGTGATGCTTATGACTTTAACCAACCCATTGGGGATTGGGACGTGTCGAATGTGACCGCAATGAATAGTATGTTCAGTTTAGCGAAAGCCTTTAACCACCCCATTGCTACTTGGGATGTATCAAAGGTGACCAATATGCAAGGTATGTTCCTACATGCTGAAACCTTTAACCAACCGATAGGTAATTGGGACGTCTCGATGGTGACCAATATGCAAGGTATGTTCTACAATGCTCACGCCTTTAACCAACCGATAGGTAATTGGGACGTCTCGAAGGTGACCAATATGTATGGTATGTTCGAGAATGCTCACGCCTTTAACCACCCCATTGCTACTTGGGATGTATCAAAGGTGACCAATATGCAATGTATGTTCCTACATGCTGAAACCTTTAACCAACCGATTGGCGGTTGGAACGTGTCGAATGTGACCAGAATGGGGGCTATGTTCGAGAATGCTCACGCCTTTGACCAACCCATTGGCGATTGGAACGTGTCGAATGTGACCAGAATGAACTGTATGTTCGAGAATGCTCACGCCTTTGACCAACCCATTGGGGATTGGGACGTGTCGAATGTGACCAGAATGGGGGCTATGTTCGAGAATGCTCACGCCTTTGACCAACCCATTGGCGATTGGAACGTGTCGGATGTGACCAGAATGGGGGCTATGTTCAGGGGTGCTCACGCCTTTAACCAACCGATTGGCGATTGGAGCGTGTCGAATGTGACCAGAATGTGGTGTATGTTCTATTGTGCTTATGGCTTTAACCAACCCATTGGGGATTGGGACGTGTCGAATGTGACCGCAATGAAGGGTATGTTCGAGGGTGCTCACGTCTTTAACCAACCAATAGGTAATTGGGACGTGTCGAATGTGACCGCAATGAAGGGTATGTTCGAGGGTGCTCACGTCTTTAACCAACCAATAGGTAATTGGGACGTGTCGAATGTGACCACAATGAAGGGTATGTTCGAGGGTGCTCACGTCTTTAACCAACCAATAGGTAATTGGGACGTGTCGAATGTGACCACAATGAAGGGTATGTTCGAGGGTGCTCACGCCTTTAACCAACCAATAGGTAATTGGGACGTCTCGAAGGTGACCCATATGGATTTTATGTTCACTGATAGTGGATATACACACGAAATACCAATTAAACCTCCTCTGCCTCCTCCGCCGCTTATGAGCGAAGAAGATTTTGAAAATTGTGAGAAAACATATTGTGAAGAGACAAAAATATGGAGTGTTTTATGTGGAATCGGATATGATATCTTACTACGAGAACAATCTGTAAAACCCCCTCCAGAAACAAGTTCTGTTGCATATGATTATATAAGACTACACGAGTGGCTAAAAAAAAAAAGAATAAATCCTGCTACGAATACATCTATTGATGACGATTGGATTAATCATACTTACCCAGGTGGATTAAATACAGGTGAATGGGATGACGGTGAATGGGATGACGGTGATTATTAACATAATCAACATATTTAATAAATATGATTTAAACATATTATGGACTGCTCAAGCCTTTAACCAACCTATAGGCAATTGGAATATCTCGAAGGTGAAATTTAATAATAATATGTTTAAAAATAGTGGGTATACACATGAAATACCAACAAAACCTATTCCATCTGTTATGAGCAAAGAAGAGTTTGAAAAGTGTGAAAAAATGTATTGTAAAGAGACAGAAAAATGGGAGGTTCATTGTGTGACCTGACATGATATATCTATGAGAACATGCTGTACCATTTGTTAAAGGTATATTTACTATATTACTCAAATTTTTTACTCTTCACAATAATAAATTGGTTTCTGGGAGTAGGGATTGAACTATATGCGTTTGGAAAGCATCCTAATTATGTGCATTGTCTTAGTATGAAAATCAAATCTATATATTTTGAAAATCCATATAATTCAATAAGTTGTTGTTGTGATTCAATAAATAACTTATTATTATAATAATATGTTTCATTAAACATGTTACATTTCATTAGGTCGAATTTTATATTATAACTATTAACACAAAGTGATGTTGCTTTAACTGCAATGTTATCAAATTCATCCATTTTATTTTATATAATAGTTACTTTTTAAATATTTTTATAATATTATTATATTGTCCGAGTTTTTACATTTTACTAACGTACATGCTTTGTAGCTTCAGTTGCATACTTATGTCGATATTGATAATCTGCTATATTTGCATGTTTAAATGCAATGATGTTTAATATATTGGGTTGATTTTCTTTATTATAATACATATGACAATCTTCTATTTTATTAGGTGTGTATAATTTCAAAATAAAATTTGCATCTGGATAATGCCTTAAAATAACATCCAACTCTGGTAATTTTTGTTTATCACATGTAAGTTTCGTTTTTGTTATTAATTGTTTCACCCAATCCATGGTAACCTCTATTTTTACTTCGTCTTTTAAATATTTCTGCAGTGTATACAATAATCTACGAATTTCGTAATCTTTGTCTTCATCTGTATATTCTTTATGTATAACCTCTATACCTAAGCTCAACATATATTGTTTGACTTTGTTTATATCTTTATTTGGTATTTTGTCTATCAATACAGATTTCTTGTCGCCGTCAATACAAATATTCTTTTCATCTGTAATATATAATAATCCTTGTACAAATATATTTTTTATCTTTTCAAATATTTTTGTATAATTCAACCCTATATCATCATTATCTAAATCTAAATTTAAATTATATGTAAATGGGTTTTTAATATCACTGTTAAAAAATGTATCCAATTGTATAGTATTATCCTCTTCCTCTTGTTTTTCCATTATATAATAATACAAAATATATTTATTACTACAATATTATGTAAATGGTCTAATGATTTACTAACTATACATATAATGGAAAAAATTAATAAATTATTATTAGTATTTTCTGAAACGTATCCTTTATTAAAAGATGTTACGATAGAAACTATGAAATATGATAATTTATTTGTAGCCAAGTGTGTAGTTGATAAAATTGGTGAATATATCAGTGTAAAAAAGGGTCGTATACTGAATATTATTCCAAAACAAATTATTCTTACATCGGCTGCTCTCGCTAAAAACGAAAAAGATCTTATTTTCATATTTATCCATGAATGTACACATTGTATAACCCCACATCGTGAAAAAAAGGTAAAAGATAGCTATATTAGAATAGATCACTCGCGGCAGTTCTATGATAATTTTTTTAAGCTTATCATAATTGCAAACAAGACCAAATATTATGAACAAACGTTTGCTTCTATCGAAGAATTAATGAAACGAGATAATAGAAAGGAAAACATATCCAACGATTTGAAAATGTATACAAACAAATAAAATATATTTGTTAGATTGGAAATTATAAAGTTCCCACAACAATTTTTCATATTTCCTACATTATAATGTGTGTTGGTTCTTTATATCCTATTTTCAATTTATATAGTTATCAAAAAAAAACAAAAAATAAAAAAGTCTTTCAGATTTCAGAAAATGGACATTCTGAAAATGTCCATTTTTGAAAAGTCCAGCCATTTCTTTTTCCGAAAAAACGTGATTTTTCGTTTGTGACCATAATGCAGTAAAACCCAATTTTTCATTTTTTATTTGTTACTGAAAAAAAAATATTACTTTTCTGAAAAATGATTTAGGAGTTTTTTTTGTTCGGATAATATACTAACAAATGACTAACAAAAAAAACTCCAAAAAACTCCTAAATTTTTCATGTAAAATATGCAACTTTAATTGCAGCAATAAGCAAGACTATACCCGACATTTATTGACTGCAAAACATAAAATCCTAACAAATCCTAACGAAAAAACTCCAAAAAACTCCGCTGCATACATTTGTGATTGTGGTAAAAAATATAAGCATGTTTCGTCTTTATGTAATCATAAACGAACGTGTTTTTATGACAATAAAAATATTAACACTGAGGCACATGATGATGAATTATACAATACTACAACTGAACCGACGAGTGAAGCGAGTACAGTTTTAATGTTATTAAAACAGAATGAAGAATTCAAACAATTAATGGTAGAACAGCATAATGAAAATCTTGCATTACAACAGAAGTTGGTGGATGTAGTGAAAGATGGAAATGGAACTGTAATTAATAACAACACTACAAATAATAATCATTTCAATCTAAATTTTTTCCTGAATGATACCTGCAAGGATGCAATGAATATAACCGACTTCCTTGGTAATCTGGACGTACAAATAGACGAGATAGAATATATAGGCAATCATGGGTATGTAAATGGCATGACCAAGATGATAATGAAACGGTTAAAGGGAATGGATATCACAAAGCGACCCATACACTGTACGGATATCAAACGTGAAACAATGTATATAAAAGATAAAGATGAATGGAGTAAGGATACAGAGGAGTTAACCAAGTTACGAAAAATCTTAAATCGTATTACTATGAATAATTGTAGAGCAGTTCCAAAATGGAAATCCGCACATCCCGATTGTGAAGTGATGGATACTCGTAATAATGAATTCTGTTACAAAATGATGCGATTAATGCTGGGAGATGTGGAGGAGGCACAAGTGAAGTTAGACAACAAAATAATAAAAACAATGGCAAAGGACTTGTTTTGTAAATAAAGTATAGTTGTTTTGTGAAATAACATATATAAAAATTGTTGTTGTATTAGAATAGCTATGTTCTCACGTTTTTTTACAAAAGTATATAAAAAGTTATCATTTGAAGATATACAATTTGCAAACCAATATGCAGACCAATTTATAATAATAAATACATTACCAATAAATGAACAATCATGTTTGATAAAAAATACAATATCATATACAGAGGAAGAAACAATACTGAATAATTTGCTTACGAATTATGCGTTGAATGATAAGAAAATAATAATATATGGTAAAAATAATACAGATGATACAATAAATAATAAATATGATCAACTGGTAAGTTTAGGGTTTCAATCGGTGTATTTATATGTAGGTGGTATGTTTGAATGGTTGTGTTTACAAGACATATATGGTAAGGACGAATTCCAAACAACAACAACAATGTTAGACATATTAAAATACAAGCCAACCCGTACATTTGGTGGGTATTTGTTAACCCGTTAGTATAACAGATACTAAAAAATTGATTTACATATTAATAACTAATATGTAAATATTATACAAATATTTTGTGCAACTACAATATACCTATGTCAGCTCAAGTATCTCGTCCACTGATTATTGCGGTAGAGGGAAATATTGGAGCGGGTAAATCAACCATCATTGATACACTGGGTAAACAATTGGCTGGAAATCCGAAAGTCATACTACTAAAAGAACCAGTAGAAATTTGGGAAAGTATTAAAGACACAAACACTGGTGAAAATATATTAGAAAAATTTTATAAAGATTCAGCCAAGTATGCATTTTCATTTCAAGTAATGGCGTATGTAACACGTTTGAGTATGATTCGGGATACAATTCGTAATAACCCGGAATGTAAGGTGATTATATGCGAACGTTCATTGGATGCGGACCGTAATATATTTGCAAAAATGTTGTACGATGATGGATTAATAGAAGATATTCATTATCAAATTTATCTGAGATTTTATAACGAATATGTAAAGGAATATCAGGTAGACGGTATTGTATATATAGATGCCGATGCAGAAGTTTGTCATAATCGTATAAAAACTCGTTCACGTGATGGTGAATCTGGAATAGCAGTAGAATATTTACAAAAGTGTAAAAAGTATTACGACGAATGGTTGCAATCACTAAAAATGAAAATAGATATTTTACATATAGATGCCAATTATGATACAACGTATAATATGGAAGACACAAATGATAAAGGTGTACAATGGTTGCAACAAATAAATAATTATATAATTGGCTGTATGAATTCAGTATAAAAACAAGATGGTGAATATAAAGCATCTTTTATGGAATATGTAGAAGTATTGATGAATCAAGTACGTTAATGGTCAAATTTAACAATAATTTTAACAGTTTCTTTTTTAATGCATTTACATGCAGAAACAGATAATTCTTCTCGTTTTTTGCGTGTTTTGGCGTTATCGTTATGTGGTTCAGAAGCAGAACGTCGTTTTGCAGTACTATTACAATTGTTCATATCTTGTTCAATATCATTAAAATGAGTTTCAATATAACTAATAATATTATTTTCAATAGCCCATTTAAAAAAGTTTAATTGTCCAATAGTGGTTTCCATACAATGATTTGTGTTATATGGTATAGTAATGCGTTCCCATCTGCAAAATGGGTCAAATCGTTTTTTGGAATAAGCTTTCAATATCAGTTTGTATTCATTATACACCTTAAAACGAGTCATAATTGTGGTGCCGTGGCACTGTATTTCATAAACGGTAAAGTTTTTTTTAGCATAATTGGTAACAAACCAATCAACAATGCGTAAAGACATACGTGTATCTCCATTTATAATATTCATCATAATATGAATATTATGAGAATCTTTATAAAAATCGAGGAGAGTATTCATTAGTAAATCATTTTGCGTATATAATTTATTAGATTTATACATAATATAAGAAACAAATAGATATTGTCTATACCCTTTTTGTATAGGAGTTTAAAAAATTGATTATATATTGTATATATAGTATATTATAACTTAATCAAAATCATGGATTTGAAGCAAAATAAACTAAGTAAAACGGAGTGGGAATCTATCGAAAAGTCGGTAGACGACGATGAAAAAAAAATATTAAAGTTGATTGTAGATGGATATACTGATGTAAACGCAAGGTATAATGAGACCCAATCATTAAATAATCATATTCGTTTTGATTCTACAAATGAGATGGATTATTTCTTGTATAAGAAGTATTTTGAACAGTTGATGACGTCTGTAATAAATAAGTATGCAGATGATACACATTTATCAGAATATGAATGTAAAATAAATTCAGGTAAGTTAAAAAAATTAAAGAGCGGTGAAACCGTCAAGCTAAATAATTTGGAAAAAAATATAGAGTTAAATAAACCAAGTATATTTGAGTTTTTACTTATCGATTTATACACAGAACTAATAAAACAAATAAGAAAAAAGAAAAAGAATTATGCTTTTTATTTATATACAATAATTCAATTGAAGAAAGCAAACATTACAAAAATAAACAGATATGTAATAGATTTAATCGATTATACAATAGAATATGTAAATTCATTTACTCAATTGAGTAATATAATTACAAATGCATATGAATTTATTGAACAAAATAAATATTTACTAAAGCATGAGGATCGTACATTGTTTAAACATCAACGGGAGTTATTTACAATATGTAAACAAAATGCAAATAGTGAAACAAAAACCCCACGATTGATATTGTATACTGCCCCAACAGGAACGGGAAAAACATTATCACCGATAGGATTGGCTACATCAAATAGAATAATCTTTGTTTGTGTAGCCCGTCATATTGGGTTAGCTTTGGCGAAATCCGCAATTACAATGGAAAAAAAGGTAGCATTCGCGTTTGGTTGTGAAACCGCAGCAGATATTCGTTTACATTATTTTTCAGCAATCGATTATGTTGTAAATAAACGTTCGGGTGGTATAGGAAAGGTAGATAACAGTGTAGGTGACAACGTTGAAATCATGATATGTGATGTGCAATCTTATATCACGGCAATGCATTATATGATAGCATTTAATGATATAAATAATATTATAACATATTGGGACGAACCAACAATTACACTGGATTATGAAACCCATGAATTACATGAAGTGATTCATAATAATTGGAAAAACAATTTGGTACCGACAGTGGTATTATCATGTGCAACACTACCATCTCAAGAAGAAATGCGGCCAATATATGATGATTTTCGTTCAAAATTTGACGATGCTGAAATAACTACAATAACAAGTTATGATTGTAAAAAGTCAATCCCGATTTTAGATACAAACCTATTTTGTGCACTACCGCATTATTTGTATAATGATTATCGTGAACTATTAGTAACAGTCGCACATTGCAAACAAAATCCAACTATATTGCGTTATTTTGATTTACGTGAGATAATTTCGTTTATTAAATATGTGAATACAAATAATTATATAGATGAGCGATATACAATAGATTCTTATTTTGGGGTAGATATAACAAATATTACCATGAATAGTTTGAAAGAGTATTATTTAGAAACATTACTACACATAGATGATACAAAATGGAATACTATTTATACTTATATGAGACAAATCCGTAAACCTCGGTTTAATGAAACCCGTACGAACACATATATTCAAAAAGTAAGTAGTATGGAAACGAAAAAACCCCTGTTAAAAAAAGGCGGTAATGTATTAACTCGTATAGAAAGTATAGCGGGACATGTTATGCCACAACCCCCCCAACCGAAAGGTCCGCCGGTGGGTATGTCAATTACAACCAAAGATGCATATACATTAACAGATGGACCAACAATATTTTTGACAGATGATGTAGACAAGATTGGAAAATACTATATTGCACTTACAGATATCCCAAAACGTTCCTTTGATGAAATCCAACCAAATATAGATGCAAACAATAAATTAACAGCAATGATAGACAAATTCGAAAGAGAGATTGAACACCATAATGAAAAAACGAATACAAGCTGGGATAATACGAGGATGACAAAGGAGGTTCGCTTATTAGATACAGAAATCACCAAATTGCGTAAAAAAGTACGTTCTGTAACGTTGGATTCAGTATATATTCCAAATACACGAGTACACCAGCAGCGTTGGACTCCAACAGGCGATGTACACGAAAATGTATTTATATCAAATATAGGCGAGGAGATGAGTAAAGAAATCATGTTGTTGGATGTAGAGATACATATAAAGTATTTATTGATGTTAGGTATAGGTGTGTTTAAGCAAATTCCAGATAAGCGATACATGGAAATTATGAAACAATTAGCGGACGAACAGAGATTGTTTATGATAATTGCATCGACAGATTATATTTATGGAACGAATTACCAGTTTTGTCATGGATTTATTGGAAAGGATTTGAATGGAATGACGCAGCAAAAAACATTACAATCAATGGGGCGCGTTGGTAGAAATAATATTCAACAGGATTATACAATACGGTTTCGTGATGATGCTATGATAAGTAGGCTATTTAACCCCCCTGAACATAACATGGAAGCAATAAATATGTGTAAATTATTTGTCAGCGATTAAAAATGAAACAAAAATAAACAATAATTAGAATAAAATAACAATTTTTTATTGATATTTTATACACCTTTGTACTAATTATCTTAAAGACCCTTTGTATAATCAACAACATATGGATTAGATTTTAATGTGGACATAATATCAGGTGTATTTCTTTCCATATTGATAGTAGATTTCAATGAATTATCGGTACCAGCGAGACTTCCCATATTAGATACATCAGGAGATCTATATGGCATGGTTCCAGTGATAGAACGTGTATTTTGTAACGATTCATCGCGTGTTTTTTCGCGCATATTAATGTTACCATTCATAATATTCATATTTCCTTTAACCATATAACCATCAATTGTACTGGCTTTAATATCATTATTACGCTGGTTATATCCAGCATCATAAGAAGTCATTTGACGTGTACCATCACCAGCACTAGCATTACCAGTATATTGTACGGTAGTATCTTGTCGTTTGGTATCATAAGCTTGTTGCTGTGAAACTTGATATGCGCCTAATTGACTTGCATTAACATTTAAGTGATTCTTGGAATTCTCTGTGGTTTCACGAATAGTAGTACTGGTGCGGTCAGCAGGATTAAAAATATATGAATTAGGTACACTTGTACCAGGATTTTGATAAGGGCGTAAATTGCCAACAACATTTTCTTTGCGTGAGGGGCGTAAAATATCTAATAGTGGAGCAACTGCAGAACCGAGGCTACCGCTAACCATCCCAAAATAACCATCTTGTTTATTTGATGTACGATTGTTGGGGTAGGCTTTTTTAGATTTTATGCCGTAATCTGATTCAGTAGCGTGGTTTCGTCCATTAGCGTTTGCTCCAGCGAGGGGAAGTGCACCCAGCTCAATGTTATGAGACGGCATATATTCCCCAGGTGTGTATGTAGCAGGGTTTTGTGAACCAGCCGCACCAGAGTAAGATGTGGTTGTTTCGGGGCGTGATACATAACGGTCAACGGGAATAGCATGTAATGTTTCTCCCTTAGATGCACCCGTAGTAGTAAATAGACGGTCTTGTCCCATTTCAAAAGCGGTTTCTGGTCTATTTTTTTCCATAACCCCCATTTGTTCAGCTGTACCGATATTTTTGACACCGCTATATGCAGGTCCTTCATGACCGAGTAAAACGTGACCAGAAGATTTCGGTTTTGTATCAACACGTAAGTCATCAACTTGTTTTGGTTGCCACGATTCGCGCATCATCATTCCTGAGTTAAATCCATTAGAACCTTCGTTGGTATAACCTAATCCTAATCCAGGCGCAACACGTTCTTCTTCGAAAGGTTTTGTATTAGCCATTCGCATACTGGTATTAACACGTGATTGATAAAACTCATTCATATTGGGGGCACCGTGAGCCCAGTCTTGATTTTCATTGGGTGAAAACATAGGTGCCTGTTCTTTTTTAGTGATGGTTTGTGAACCAGCACCAGCATAATTATCTAAAATACCTTCATATGATTTGTCATTTGCATTGGAAGTAGTCATTTTTGCACCAAAAAAAGGAACCATGTTATTATGTTCAAAATGAGAACCAGAAACCTTTTCACCAGTTAAAGAATAATAGGAAGCAGTTTCATTTTCATTTTTATGTCGTTTAGATGCCATATTGGCATCAAAATACTTATCAGTGTATACACCTCCACCGTTATCAAATTGATTAATAGTAGAAAGCGCCGAAGTTTGATCTATTTCTGCAGATCTAACAGGATACTCTTCGGGAAAGTTTTTGTTAGGAATATTTGTATTCGGTAAATCGTTACGAGAAGTAAATGGTTCCTCTCCTCTATTATTATTATTCGATTGTCCGTTCATTATATACATTAAACCAATAGCAACACCAGGTATAGCTAATTCCATTATAATATATTATATAATTATATTAATCTTATATAATATTTATTTTAAATAGACAATAAACCTATCTATACAATGTACCAGTACAACCTTCTTCTTTGCCACCAATGCACAAAGAACGACCAGTTAAATAAAAGTTTTGTTCTCCAACCATAGGAATTTTGGGTATGAAATTATCCTTTTCAATAACACGGGTTTGTATATTATCAACAAATTGTTTATCTAAACCATTCAAAGGATTTAATAATGGTTGTTCCCATCGTGTTTGTTCTAAATCTTTATACATCCACGCAGGATGACTAGCTCGGCTTTCTTCTACATAAGGTTGTTCATTACGATAATTCGGCTTAGAAGACGATGGCTGCGATTTAGTATATAGATTTAATGTAATATTATCTCTGTTTTGTTTACGACTAAGTCCGTGTAAATCGCTTTCTAAATTAACAGTATTCGTCTGTAAATTCGCCCCCCATTTTTGTAATCTTATTTGAGGGTCTTCGCTAAATGGTAAATTCATGCCCTGTCCAGGAGTATTTAACATATATCTACCAGCAAAACTGCTTTCATCTATTTGTTTTTTAATTCTATTGGGGTCATCATGGAATCTTGTAAAAGACATAATAATTAATATATCATGTGAAAAAAAATTGATATGAAATAAATATAAATAATAAACAATCTATAGTACAACCCTTCTAATGAATGTTCCTAAAATTTGTTTAAACATGATTGTAAAGAATGAGAGTACTATCATAATACGATTGCTTGAATCAGTAACCCCATTAATAGATAGTTATTGTATTTGTGATACGGGTAGTACAGATAATACAATTACGTTAATTCAAGAGTATTGTGAATCCAAAAACATCCCAGGGAAAATAATAGAAGAATCGTTTCGTGATTTTGGTTATAATCGTTCTTATGCATTAAAATTCTGCAATGATATGAAAAACGCAGATTATATATTGTTAATGGACGCAGATATGAAATTAGAAATTAATACACCCGACATCCAAAAATTTAAAAATATGTTAATTAATGATGCGTATTATGTAGTACAGGGGTGTCCCAATTTTTACAATGAAAATATACGAATTATTAGAAATGACCCAACTTATCATTATTGGGGTGTTACGCATGAATATATTGAACTACCCGATAATGCAGTAATTGAAAATATTTCAAAAGATATATTATTTATAAATGATATTAATGATGGGGGGTGCAAAGAGAATAAATTTCAAAGAGACGTAGAACTGTTAATAAAGGGATTAGAGGCCAACCCGAACAATCCACGATACTTGTTTTATCTGGCAAATAGTTATCGCGATTCAAAACAATATGAAAAAGCGATAGAAATATATATAAAACGAATTCAGGTGGGTGGGTGGTTACAAGAAACATGGCACTCTTATTATTCAATAGCCAACTGTTACATGGAATTAAACAATCCCGAACGGGCAATACTTTATTGGTTAGAGGCATATCAAATAATGCCTACTCGTATAGAGAATTTATATAAGATAGTGAATTATTACCGTCGCAAGGGTCATTATGCTGTGGCTTTAATATTTTATGAGGTTGCAGATAAAGTACGGTTGGAAAATCCCCCATTAAATCATCTGTTTTTGGAAAATGATATATACGAGCATAAATTAGACTATGAAATATTCATAATCGGTTATTATACAAATATGAATAAACATGCAATGATAAACATGTGTATGAGTCTATTAAATAAGCGAAATATACATACTTCTATTTATAATAATATAATGTTGAATTATAAACACTATTGCCCGTTGTTAACGAAACATGACGTATCTAATGACGATTTGAGCGATGTAAATAAAAGCTTAATTAATGAATTGCGCTGTATAGGTAATACAAGTATGGGGGAAATCTCGGGTATGTATTCAAGTACCCCATCAATATGTATGAAAACTCCAAACGAACTCTATGTTTGTAAACGATATGTGAATTATAGAATAGATGAACAAGGAAATTACATAAATCAAGAAAATATAATAACAATCAATATATTTGCAATATTGGAAAATAAAGATAATGCATGGTCTATAATACATGAATGTGTAATGGATTATAATAAAGAACATGATGCGATGTATGTTGGAATGGAAGATGTGAAATTATTTGATAATAATAACATCATTGAGTATACCGCAAATAGAGTGACACTTGATACGATAAAAAGTGTAGAACATGGAATATATGACATTAATAGTAATAAAATAGTTGAATCTACCATTTTAAAGTATTCAAGCAGACAACTGGATGAGAAGAATTGGACATTGTTTTACACAAAAACTAATGAACGTAGAATTGTATATACTTGGAATCCTTTAACCATTTGTGAAAAACAAAACGATGAAATACATGTGATTCGTGAAATAACAACCCCCCGATTGTTTAAACAATTGCGCGGGTCAAGTCATGGTGTTCATATAGACGATGAAATTTGGTTTTTATGCCATTTGGTGAATTATGAAGACCGTAGACATTATTATCACATATTTTTAATTATTAGTGCGGAAACGTATGAATTAATCAAATATACTCAATTATTTACATTTGAAAGAGAGATGGTTGAATATTCGCTGGGGTTTGCTTACGTAAAAAAAGATGGTCAATTCCTAATAGGATATAGTACGAATGATAATACTACGAAATATTTGATAATCGGTAAAGACATCATAGATGAGATGACGATAACTCATCAGTAGTAGACTCAGTATATTCGTCACATAGTGCGTCATTTGGATTTATTTCAGCAGTTTTGCAACAACCAAATGTGCGTCTATGAAATCTGGTAATACCATGTTCACGAATACCGTCCAAATGTAGTTTAGTCCCATATCCCATATTTTTACAAAACCCATATTGTTCATCTAAAAATGGATATTTTTTACACATATCCAATACATAATTATCCCGTGCAGTTTTTGCTAATATACTTGCAGCAGCAATAGCCATATATTTCCCATCACCTTTTTCAACGGTAACCGCTGGTAATTCGATAATACATTGTTGTTGTTCATCATATGAACGCACTGGAGTAAAGTAATTACCATCTACAACTGCCATAAAATTATCAAAATTCTGTTGTTGATTGCCCGTTTTTTCATTTACTTTTTTGATTGTTTCCCGAATGCAATTATGCATACCATGCATAACTGCCTGTAGAATATTAATGTCATCAATAAGTTTAGGTTCTTCATATGCAATATGCCACGCAAGAGCATGATTTTTGATGTACTCTGCTGTAGTATTTAATTTAGTTTTAGAAGAGAATTTTTTACTATCTTTAATATTTGTTCCATCAAATAACGATGGTTCTTTAGGTAAAACAACACATGCAATATAAACTCGGCCGAATAAACACCCACGTCCAGCCTCATCTATTGATAATTCAAATGGAACAGCTTCATTATAAAACCGTGTTAATAAAACAGGTTCTTTCTTCGGTTTACGTGTATTAGAGAGTTCAGTCATAGGTATAAAGTAAAAAAAGTGTTTCATAATTAGTTATATCAATTTTTTATTGCATAATAGGCTTATATATATTTTCGTGACATACTGTATATTTATAATGAAATTTTCAGCATTAACAATTTTTTTAATATTATTAATTCTTTTAGTAGTTACTGTATTAATATGTAGATGTGCCCAATCTTACACTGAAGGTATGATTGCATATCAATATAACGTGAACCCGAAGGGTACCCTAACAATACCAATGTATTCCGCAAGTAAGAATAAATTACATAAAGTGTACGATAGTATCTATTTTGATAATAAAAATGGAAACTTGGTTGAAGTTGATGCAAATACAACGTATGTAGCTGCAGTTGGCGATGAACCAGATAATGTAATCGATAGCGATAGTGATATAAACGCATTACATATTGTTCCCCGTGGTGGTGGATCTACATCTACTTATGTTATTAATAGCACAGATGATACTATACCAACCCCAGAAACGACAATGAATAATTCTATGACCTCTATAGATTATACAACAAAGGGTGCGAATACAGATACGTATAAAGTATTTATGATGCCGTGGCACGATAATACCTATATTCATGTCATGGATCTTTCTGGAAGCATTCCAACGAATACTATAACAAGTGCCTATACATATGCGAGTTCTGCAGCCGATTATCCATATACTGGTGACAATGCATCAAACATGGGAGGTGTTACAGAATCTCGTGTGGATAATGATTCCAATAACAATAAAATGGTAACGGAACCAATGTATAATACAACCCGTAAGGTGTATCAATTAAGTGAATATGTGAAATATGATGTTAAGAATGCAAGTTTATTAATAAGTGCGGGTGATAACGAGGACAAAACAGTTACGATATATAATCGTGGAGGAGGGTCAGTAGAAACATTAAGCAATCCAAATTCTACGGGCGAAAGTACAAAGGGTGATAATGATAGTGTATCACTTAGTAGTTTTGTACCTCGTATTATGCACGATATATGTGGTCAAAATATGGTGTTATATATAGAAAATGCAAAGAAAACAATGGTTGCTTTGATTAATTACGATAGTGATGAGAAATTAGATTTACGTAATGTAAAGAGATTTACAGAGAAAGGTGTAGATACAGCAGAGCCAGATGCAGGAGGTGATACTGACACTAATACCGAGGAAACAGATACTGCCCGAGAAGATAGTTATGATTATTACGATAAAATATTTAATGGGCGTGGCAGTGGAGTTGATAGCGATGCATTAGATAAATATATGTTAAAAACACAAATAGTGCCACCTGTATGCCCAGCATGTCCATCGTGTAATTATGGTTCTGGTGCCTGTGGAAAATGTGGTGGCTGTGGAGGTGCTGGAACTCAAGATAAAAGTGGAGAAAGTTTAGTAAAAGAAGAACCTAAAAAAGAGGAAAAACCAACAGTAAAAGGTGCAGTCAAAGCTACAGGTAATATTGCAGGTGAAGCAGTAGGTGCAGTCGGTGATGTGGCAACTGGTGCAGTAGGTGCAGCAGGTGATGTGGCAACTGGTGCAGTAGGTGCAGCAGGAAATGTGGCAACTGGTGCAATCGGTGCAGCAGGTGATGTGGCAACTGGTACAGTAGGAGCAGTAGGTGATGTGGCAACAAGTGCAGTAGGTGCAGTAAGTGATGTAGCAGGTGGCGTATTGGGTGCAGTAGGTGATGTAGCAAGTGGTGCAATAGGTGCAGTGGGAAATGTAATGGGTAGTACAGTAGATGCAGCTGGAAAAGTAATACCGAATAGTGAAAAAAAGGCAGGAACAACGAATAATACAATGCAACAACAGGTACCTCAGGGACCGATAGTAGGAAATACAGGTGCAACTGACCCCTATTCTTACTATGGTCAGTTACCACCAAAAGCCCCAAGTAATTATATACCTCGTACAGCTGATTTCAGTAAATTTGCACGATAAATAAAAAATGAGAATAATGTTATGATTCATAATATTATTCGTTTGAATCAAGTTAAATGATTATAATATATATATATTATTAACGATGGAACATATAGATATGAATGAAATTTTTAATAGACAAGAAATATCAACAGAATTAAAGGAGCATTTGATTCATTATGAAGAACGTATAAAAAGTATTAATTACAAGAAGGGAATATACATATATGGTACACCCGGGTCAGGAAAAACAGGCTTTGTAAATAAATTATTGAAAGAATTAGATTATGATATGGTAAAATATGACGCGGGTGATGTTAGAAATAAATCATTAATAGATACAATAACAAGTAATAATGTTTCAAACCGAAATGTATTGGACATGTTTACAAAGAAGGTGCGAAAAATCGCAATAGTAATGGATGAGATAGATGGTATGAATAATGGTGATAAGGGTGGTATTACTGCATTAATAAAATTAATTCGCCAAAAAAAGACAAAAAAACAGCGATTAGAACACATGTGTTCTCACCCTATAATTTGTATAGGAAATTATTACATTGACAAAAAAATAAAAGAATTAATGAAAGTATGCAATGTATTTGAAATAAAAACACCAACCCATATACAAATAAATACAATATTAACACGTGTTATTCCAGATTATACAGAAATACAAAAAGTAGATATAAATAATGTTTTGATGTATATTCAAGGAGACCTACGAAAGTTGCGATTTGTATGTGAGTCTGTAAAAAAACAACCGAATATTTTAAAAAATGGTAAATTGATGGAATTATTTCGAACAAAATTATATGATGAAGATTCAAAAAAAATTACACAAACCTTACTAATGAAACCTGTGTTATTCAACGAGCATGAACATTTCATGAATGAAACCGATAGAACAATAGTTGCATTATTATGGCATGAGAATTTGGTAGATGTATTGTCAAAATTAGATATAAATATAACATTTCCTTTATATTATAAGATATTAACAAACATTTGCATAGCGGATTACATTGACCGTATTACGTTTCAAAAACAAATATGGCAATTTAATGAAATGAGTTCTTTAATAAAAACATTTTACAATAATAAAATTTATCATGATACAGTTACAGATGATAATATAAAATATTTACCAGAAATACGATTTACTAAGGTTTTAACCAAATATTCAACCGAATATAATAACATGTTATTCATCTATAACTTAACCCAACAGTTAAATATGGATAAAAAAGATACAGTTGCATTATTCCAAGAATTGCGACTGTATTATGGTGATGATTTAATAACCAATGTGGAACATATAAATAGCATTGAGCAATTATTTGAACCATATGGGTTAACCAAATTGGATATAAAACGTATATACCGATATTTAGACCGTACAGTAAAGCGAGATGTAGTAGTATTACAAGAGGACGATTTGGATTAGTGTATATTAGCATATTACATATTATTATGTAATATACAGTGTGATTAAGCCTTCATTGTTGGAACCTGAACAGCTAAATTGTTAGGTTGATTGAAAGATTTTTCCATAGTATTCACAACCTTTTGCAAATGGTTATATGCATTTTGGATTTGTGTATTTTGTTGCATCAATTGTGCATTTGTTGTTTGTAATTGTTTGATAAATTGAACTACTTGTTGATGGTTTAATTCTATAGGTGGCTGTCCGTCCCCTTGTTGTAACATGATAGGACCATTCTGGATTTTTTCAATTGCTTCGGCACGTTCTTTTTTAATTTTTGCAATTTGGGTCAATACATCGGGTTTCATTTTAGGTAATCCAGGCTCATAATTGTCTAATAATTCATCAATATCATGTAAAAAGAACTGTTTGACCAGAGTTTCGTGAGGTTGACGAATAAACATATCAACGGTTTTAGGCGACTCTTTGAAATAATCAGGGTGAGATGTTTTGAACATTTCACGTTTATCAAATGTATTATGCTCGTGTGAAAAAACCAGAATTGTTTTTAATGGGTCAAGTTGAACAAATGGAACTGTATACTCTTTAAGAAATTCGCGTTCTTCTGCCAAAGCAGCATCATCATTATACTTGGTATCTTCTAATAATTTGGTTTTAAATGCAAATGTACCCGCTGTAGCATGGTTTGGTCCATATGGACCTGCTTGAATCATTTTGTTCATAGTTTTGAAATACAAATATATTTCACTGGTTCCACCACACATTACTTTATCATCTTTGAGTAACATTTCAACAGAATGAGATACACGTTCTGGTGGGTAATAATCATCATCGTCCATATAAACGATAATAGAACCTTTCACATGTTTATGCATATAATTACGTTTTGCACCCAATGCAAGTTTTGTATCAAGTTCAAAATACCGAATTTGTGGAATATTGGAAGTTTCAATTAAGTCCTTAATTTTGTCGGTTCCATCATCAACAATGATCCATTCCATACGATGTTTTGGATAATCTTGATTTTTAAAACATTCAAACATGGTTTTTATAAAAGGACGTCGGTTGAATGTGGGTGTACATATAGAAACAAAAGGATATTTTTTGTTATATGCGTTTTTATCATTCTTTTTAGTCATAGTTATAATATGTAAACTTATTTATTTATATTTATCCGTACGTAATTACTTTTATAAACAAATGTGTTTATAAAAAAATATTTTTACAATGTTTATTTGGTAAGATAGAGAACCTGGTATATTTTTAAAATTTATATTATAAATGTCATTCATTAAGAGGGTTTTGTGTTGTTGTACCTAAAGAACTACTATCAGAATTATTTGTTTTATTCAATTCAAAATGTCTAATAACACTGGTTATAACCATGACTATACTGGCAACACTTATTGCTGCACTAAAGAAATTTAAAGGCAATTTGTTAGGAGCAAGAGAAGACATATTGATAGCGAGTGAAACGGTTATAATAACCAGCATAATGGTGTAAATAATTTTAAGTAAATGTTCTTTGAAATATTCTAAAAATGTAAAAATAATAGATAAAAATGAGTATAATAATGCTAATAAATTATTGGAGTTACATAAATCTATTTCTTCAAATCCAGCTTTAGAAGAACGAATATGTTTATCAATATCGTTTACAGATGTCATACCGAAAAGAACAGACGAAATAGACCATTTTCCCCATGTCAAACGTGAAAAGAAAGACATATATATTAAATATAATCCACAGCCAATCGCACCCACAGGAACACTAACCAAAAATGTTATAATAAAGCGGAAAATAAATTTCAATAATGTAAACACCCACCCACCTGGACTCATGAATGAAATAATATTATTAATATCAGAAATCGGGTTACCAGATGATTTGAGTGTGAACATAGAATGGAAAAATAAAATTAATACAATTAAAACCATAAAATTAATAAGCATATTGCCAGTAGGGTTTGTAAATAATTTAACAAAAAAGTTTTTAAATGATATTGCAAAATTTTTGGTACAATATAGACAAACAAAATACAACAGTAAAAAATTACAAGTGCCATTAAGAAACCCCGATGTTTTGGGTACGATTTTTAATAATATCCAATCTAACATTTCAGGAAACCAAAAAGCAAACTCAAATATATATAAAAAAGTGCCAATAAATGCACCTGGATTACCTTTTTCATCTTTACTCCATTCTATTAATGAATCTTTGGAAAAAGATGGTATTTCAATATTATTACGTATATCTTTTGCAAAATAAATAGCGAAATACCAATTATAAACCATAATTGAACTAACAAATGCACATTCTAACCATACAATAGAATTTCGTACTAAAACAATATCAGTTTTTCTTGCATCTGAATTTTTATTATAAGTTTTATTTTCGCCAACAAGAAGTTCTGCCAAATAGGTATTATAGGAATTGATATAATCATACAATTGAGTGATTTTGTCTGTCATGTGTATTTTGCTTTTTGTGCGTTTCATGTCTTTATGTTTATCAATCCCTTCATATTCATGGTCTTCAAATTTTTCAACAATCTGTTCTGTACCAAATAAAAGTTGTTTTATATGTTGAATCGTAGTCAGTTTTGGGTCATCATTTGTAGTATTATCGGTAAAGTTCTCAGTATCATCTTGTATGGGTGCATTATTTGTTAATATGTCAATTTCTTTTATTTTATTGTAATTATTTTTCATTTTCATTTTCTTTTTTTTAATTTTTTTTAACTTATGAATCATATGTGTACTTTGAAAATCATGAGTATCGTCAACATTATTATTGCTAAAAGACCTTTTTGAATCAGGTTTTTTATTTATAATTTCTATATTGTTTTGATTATCTATATTATCTATATTATCTATATTATCTGGATTATTTTCCATAAGGTGTAGTCGTATATATAATAACAATTATATATATTCCGTTATTTTACACTCAAAATACGAAAGATGAGCTACAAAAACTGTAAAAGAATTAATATTGTATAATGATACATGCTGTATTATCTTGAATATAACATACCACAATTCCCACCGATAAATGATAAAATATTATAACGTTCTTCAAATAATGTTAAATTATAATTATATTCAAATAATCTCCAGTTTGATTTACGAACACCGATGGGTTCGCCTAATTCGGCGTCGCAAACAATATCATAACTTGAATTTACATAATCAATCGTAGGAGAATACGTATTAATTTCTAATTCAATAGACTTAAATTTGCTTAAGTTGATTGCGCCAGTTGGTTGATATTCAAAAGGACTGGTGTTTAAACAAAAGTTATAACAATATAAACCTTCAGTAGCCGCTCCTCCTGTGCGTGTATATTTTTCTACAAAGTCATAAACTCCTCTGGTTAATGTATTTTCTCTATACTCACCGTTTAATAAAATCCCCATGGTTTCTAAGATTTCTTTACGGTTTTCATTGTGATAAACGCCAGTGATGGCAATACCGCTATTTTGGAACGTAGTTGGGTGTACGCCAATTCCATATGATAAGTCCAATTCCATACCAAGTAAGGGTTCATTCGGAGCTAATGTAATATTAGATGGTAATTTATCATATGGCCAGTTGGTATAGTTGCTCCATTCATTGCGTAGATTTACATCATTGCGTTGTAAGAACCACATCCAGCTGGAAATCATCCCGTTTGAATTGATTTTGATACGTTTTGAACCAGTAACATTTTCCGTTTTATGTTCAAAAACATCTTTAACCAAATAAACATGGTCTTCAGCTGCAAATAACTGAGTTTCTTCTTTAGATAAAAAACAATAGGTAGATAATAAATGAATATCTGCATTCCACGTTGAAAATGTATTATCATAATCAGACATATCAATAAATCCAGTAGGAGGTGTTTGTAAGTACCGATACATTTGGAATCTGTTTTCATTGAAATCGGGTTGTATATAGGGATAATTATACTCATTGTCAAAAACATCTCGCACTTGGAATAATTCTTGAATAGGTCGCATAGTAACTGACACAACTAACTCGTTGTATTGAAGTGCAATTAATGGAAATGCACATGTGCTGTTTAATGTAAACCATGTATTAATAGGTATATACAAGTTACGTCCACGGATAGAAGGTTCAGCGCCAGTAGGGTCAGGCGTGAATGATGCAGATGGATATGTATTATTTCGTCCATGTGCATATGCAGGGTCATTTAATTCAGTAATATTTCCAGTCATATTGTTAAATAACTCTTTTTTCTCGGCTGAAAAATCACGGTCTACCATTGCTGCCATATATTCACCGCTATAACGTTGTAAAGTCAATGACCCACATGTTATAGTGATTTCTTTAATCATATGGGTTCCAATATTTTTAATCCATTTAAAATCATAAGGAGCCCATTTATATCCAGTTAGTTCACTTGGTGGATATATAGGGCTCCATATATCAGGTAATGCAACGACGATATATGTGTCCATTAATAGGTCTGCATAGCGAGGAATTTTAAATGTAAATGTAGACTGTTCTGTTCTACGTAAATCACGTTGTCCATCGTAATCAATCCTGAATTTTTGTAATCCAAAATTGCTGTATTTTGCATAAGTTGCTTTGAAAAATGTTTTGCAAGGGTTACCTGTTAAAAAAGCATTATTAGCACCGACCGCAACTATATTTAGTAATCCACCTGCCATTGAATAAGTTATATACTATATTTTTATTATATTTGTTTATATATACATAAAATATAAAGATGATAAATAATTTTCATTTGACTTTACTGATTATTGCTATAATATTAATAGTATATCTGTTATATAATTTGAAATACAAACGCCGTATAATAATGAATAATTTAAATTCAAAAACGATGGAGGGGTTTGAACAAAAAGATGTAGCAATCCAAGAAAGTACGGACGTAGTAGCTAAATACAACCGATTTAATAATATTCAAAGTATAAAAAGTAAATTTACAAATATGCCCCTCCATGAATATTGTATAAAGTCATCTTATAATTCAGCATGTAGTGGTGATTATGTAAGTGCTAATATGGTTAAAGAAGTAATAAAGCGTGGGTGTCGTTTTCTTGATTTTGAAGTATTTTACATAAAAGAAAATAATATATACAAACCCAAGGTGGCAATTTCAAGTGATAAAACATTTATGTTATTAGATAGTAAAAACAGTATATTATTGGATAAAGTATTATCAACTGTTGCAACAACTGCATTTTCCCAAAATTCTCCCAATAATAAGGACCCTATTTTTATCAATTTACGTATTAAATCCAGAGATTCTAATATATATCAAGCGGTAGCAAGGTCGATCGATGCAAATTTGAAATCAATAGCATATGATGGTAATATCACAAATAAAACTCTATTACAAGATGTAATGGGAAAAGCAATTATAATAATAGATAAAACAGTGGAATATGATTATAAACAATATACCAGTTGTAATGACGGAGATACAAATTGTTATGATTTAACAAAGTATATGAATCTTGAAAGTGGTAGCGAATATTTGAATTTGCATCGTTATACAGATTTACTAAATCATGCAAATAAACCGGTATTGTTAAAAGATGATAATATTCATACATCAGCAGTTAATATGAAAATGGCAGTGCCAGATGCTGTATTAAATGCAGAAAACCCTTCTTTCACTGAATTTGTATTAAAGCACGGGTGTCAAAATGTATTATATCAATTTCAAACCGTGGATAATAATCTAAAAAATTACGAGGAATTTTTTAACGATATGAACGGGGGTATAGTTCCATTATCAGCGTCCTTACAGTATTTTACAAAAAAATAAATAAAATAAAACAGGCGGTTTAGTAATAATATAGATTATATGTAATTATTTCTAATTATATTATATTAGAAATAATATGAGAGGTTCTACCAAAAAAAAAAATATAAATAAGCAAAAATTTAACACAGCCTTATGTGAGAATACAATGACATTTGAGGATTGTGAATTGACTATATTACGACATGCTGTAGATGAAACGGAAAAGTTACAAGGACGCAAAAAGGTTAACAGTAAGGATATACAGCGAATGTTGACGATAGTTGAAGAATTTATTATCAAAAAGAAGTTGATATGTTATGGTGGTACTGCAATTAATAATATTTTACCAACATATGCTCAGTTCTATAAACGAGATATTGAAATTCCGGATTACGACTTTTTTTCAGCGAATGCATTGGAAGATGCAAAAGAATTGGCAGACATCTATTATAAAGAGGGTTATACTGACGTAGAAGCGAAATCGGGTGTTCATTATGGTACATTCAAAGTATTTGTTAATTTTATTCCCATTGCGGATATTACTTTTTTACACAGTGATGTTTATAAATCAATATTGAAAGATGCAATACAAATTGCAGGTATCAAGTATGCCCCTCCAGATTATTTACGAATGGCAATGTATTTAGAATTGTCACGCCCAGCAGGAGATGTATCTCGCTGGGAAAAAGTTGCGAAACGCTTGGGTATATTGAATAAATATTATCCAATGAAATTAGGAAAGGACTGTTTTACTGTAGATTTTTCGAAAAAGATGAATATAAACTTAAAAGAGGAAGAGCGATTGCATTTATTAATGCGAGATATTTTTATAGACAACAGTTCTGTATTTTTTGGTGGATATTCAACTCATTTATATGCAAAACATATGCCAGAATCCAAAAAAAAACTGGTGGACTCAATCCCCGACTTTGATATTATATCGGATGACCCAGACAAATGTGCATTAATTGCGAAAGAACGTCTTCAAACAGAAAACTTTAAAAATGTAAAAATTATAAAACATAAGGCTATTGGTGAAATTATTCCCAGTCATATAGAGATTATTGTTGGAAAATATAGCATGGCATATATTTATGAACCTATCGCTTGTCATAGTTATAATGAAGTTACCATAGACGGAAAGCAGATTAAAATCGCAACGATTGATACGATATTAGCATTTTATTTAAGTTTTTTATATGCAAATATGCCACATTACGATAAAGATAGATTATTATGTATTGCGATGTTTTTATTTCAAATGGAACAACATAACCGCCTTGACCAATCTGGTATTCTAAAACGGTATAGTATCGAGTGTTACGGTAAACAATCCACACTTGAAGATATTCGTTCAAAAAAAACCGAAATGTTTAAAGAATTGGGGAAAGACCGTGAGTCAAAAGAATATCAAATGTGGTTTTTAAAATATACACCAGGTGATACCTCTAAAACGGAAAAAAGGAAAACAAAAACAACTACTAATAAAACCCGTAAAAATAAACAAAAAATATCAAAAGAACACCCAATATTGGCATTAATACAAAATAAATAATTTAACTGAAACCTTGAAATATAATATTATAAGATTGAAATATAATATTATAATAAAGATTATCTTTGTATATTGTAAGAATGAACCTATATTATCAACAACAACAAACAAAAACACCTCAACTTATTGCAACTATATGCATATATGGACATGGTAGAACAGACAGCGTAATTATATCACCTGATACTGCAAATACTACTTTTCATAATACACGGCTCTATACTTTGGGTAGTAAATGTGGAGGGGTACCCGGGACTGCTTATATGGAAACTGGTACTCTAGGATACCTTAAGAGAGTGTTTCAAACCGACCTTGTTGAAAAAAATACACTTGATGTCATACGAAAATATCAAGACGATTCAACACCAAAATATCTTGAATACTTCCCTGGCGAAAAAAAAACAGATATTGGTCAAGTATATGATCCAATAACATTTGATAAAATTATAGGAAATGATATATCTGTTCGAGAACGGTGGTATATGGGGATATATTTAGTTTCAATTCATGAGAAGAAAGATGGTATGTTAAAGTTAATATACCCTGATAAAAAGGATAAAAAGGATAGGATTGATCTTTTTAATTTAATATACCCTGATAAAAAGGATATGATTGATCTTTTTAATTTAAATGACATTACAAATTTGGTAGGTTATCTTAACACCTATTTTGAAAATAATCATATACAAGACCCAGTACCTGAACTTATCAATAACGCAAAAAGTACTTTTACTGATATTGACACAGAGTCTTGGACAGATAAAAAAAAAAGATTTATTGATAGTCGTACCAGTTTATATTACATAAAGGATAAGTACATACATTTAATACGTATGTCAGCACTTGTAGCTTTATTAAAAGGAATATTAGGTGTTAATGCCAATATTAATATAATGGATTACACGTGTAATAATTTTATTATTGGAACGTCTACCGTTGAAGAAAATCAAATACTTGTCTATAAAAACCCAGCAGACATAGAATCTGGAGAAAATAAATCATTTGGTGGCAAAAAACGCAAACAAACCCGTAAAAAACAAAGAAACAATAAGCCGAACCATTACCGAAATAAAAGATGTAGAAAGACGAAAAACCTCAAAAGAAAAACGCGAAAATCTCGTAAGTAATAAGATACATCATAATATTGCCATTATTTGTTAGAATTCACTAATAAATGTTGTAGTTTTGTATACAGAATAATATAGTAATCCAAAAATACCACTTTTAAATATAAGACCCATCATATTAAAATTACCATCTTCATGATGTAATGCTAAAAATGCAAATTTTTTAAAAATCATAGTATTTACAATAGGCAATTGAAAAAAGAAAAATAAAATGGCAATAAAAACGGGTATTTGAATATCATTCAATATAGAATCCCAATGATTATGTTGACGTATTTTTTGTTCATATTCTTTTAGGTTTTGTTCTGTAGTATCATAATGGTCTTTTACATAATCTCTATCGACATTATGTTTGGGTATATAATTTGGTTGAACACATTCGTCATTAGAATATTGTACGGTATTTTGAGGTATATCTCGTGACGGCAATCGCTGGTGTTCCATATTTTGTAATGATTCCATAGAGAATTCTTGCATATTGTAATTTGGTTGTTGTTGTTGTTGTTGTTGTTGTTGTTGTTGTTGTTGTTGTTGTTGTTGTATATCTTGAGGTTGAGTAGGATTCTCCATAATTGGATTATTTCCCGACACCCCGTATGGATTTGGGTGTACATTAATGGGTTTGTAATTTGTAGGCATTTCACCGTCCATTTTACTTTGTTTTGAATTAGATATACTTATCGTAGTAGGTGGTATATTACTGGCATATGCAGTAGTAGCTTGTCTTGCACTTGCATCAGGTGGTAAATCGGCAATGCGAGTTATATTTTCCATAATATTATAAAACTATACAATAATAATTATACCAAATATTGTATAGTTTAACGAATAGAAACAACAATGTTGTTGCTAAAGAATTAATTTAAATTATTCATCTTTTGTATCTTTATCCATTAAATCAATTTGTTTCTTTGTAGTATCACATTTGTCTGTACGAGTGCTATATTTATAACATTTATCTCCATGTTTGTATATTTTCCCTTCTAAATCACTAATAATGGGTCCATTAAAAAGTATACAATTTTTATCTGTACAAACCTTACGAAACAATGTAGCTAAACCCAAACCTAATATAATAGAAATGAATATGCGACCTAAGTCCGTATAAAGTAATCGTTTAAAGTTCATAGTATATATTATACATGTGGAAAATATATGCTGTAAAATAGTTTACTAATAATATTATTGTTGTACTGGTATTTTCGATATCTCATTTTGGTTAGTTGGACAGGTTACTTCTTCCTGTGAAAAGGAAAAACAGGTACCAGTTTTGTCTTTATATTGTAATATACTAACATTTTCTGGAGTAGGATATACATAAACTGTTCTTAAATCAGGCATAGATATATATACAGCAAATAGTCCAATGATTAAACTTAATACGAAAAAACGGGCATCAATAAAATTAAATACACTCATTATAGTTATATAGTATTATGAGAGAAAAGATGCATTCAATTTATGTCTTCTTCTTCTTCTTCTTATTCTTATTCTTATTCTTATTCTGTTTTGATTCTGTGGCGGCAGCTTTTTCAGCATCTTCTTCTGCTAACATTTTTTCAATGTCTGGATGTATAAACGATTTTTCTTGGTCTTCTTCTCCATCTAACTTAAATACCATATGATTCGGGTCATCTGTGGTAGATAAGTATTGTTTTTGTAGTGCGATTTGTTCTCTACGTCGTTGCATTGCTTTCTTAAATATATCTTCCTTTTCTTTTTGTGCTTTTTCTTTACGCTGAACTGCTCGTTCTTTCATTTTACTTCTATTATCTTCGCGTTTCAGCATTTGATTCATCTTATTTTTATCAAATTTTACACCTTTGCCCATTCCCATACTCTTAGACATATTTTCAAACATCTCTTTCATATTATCCATACCACCCATATCTTTCATTTTACTCATCATATCACCCGCTTCTTTCATGATTTCATCTTTAGAAATAGATCCGTCCTTCATTTTGGTATCGAGTTTTGAACCGACAGTTTTTATTAGTTTGGAGACTTTTGCTGGATTTTTCATTAATTTCTTTATTATATCTTGGGGGTTAGATGCATTGTCCATGTCATTACCTAAAACATCTTTGAAATCATCTGCAATATCTTCTGCCATTTCTTTTGCTAATGCTCCGATCTTACCCTCAAAAAGAGTTTTCAATGTATCCTGCAAATTACTTATATCTGGCATTCCCTCCATATTGGGCATGTTTTTGAACACATTTGCAAACGGGTCTGTATCAGGATTGGATTCAGTTTTTTCATCAGGATTGGATTCAGTTTTTTCATCAGGATTGGATTCAGTTTTTTCATCAGGATTGGATTCAGTTTTTTCATCAGGATTTGTCAAATTCTCAAAAAATCCAGTTAAATTCATCATTGTCTCATTTAGCTTTGTTTGTAATTCATTTTCATCTATTCCTGCAAATAAGTCTGCAGTTTCACCAAATTCTGCTTTATTATGAACGGTACCGACTACCGTAAATAACATAAGTTGTAGATATTTCCAAATAATTTTCTTGCTATTTTCACTTAAACCCTCACTATTGAAAATTAATCTAAAACTCATATTTGGAAAAAAATAAACGTCTTGGTCGCTTCCTTCAACAAATATATCTTCATTTTGGTATAAAATATCAAAAAAACGTGCAGGATAAACCTTGGAACAAAAAAGAAACAGTGTTTCTAATTCTTCGTCTGTTGTATCTTCATTACCCCATTTATTCCACATATGAGAATACTCAGGAAAAGCAACTGATAAATCGCGAGTAAAATCCCCGACTAATACACGAAAATTTGATGGAACCTTTTGTTCTTCCGTTGACATTTTTAATATATATAAAATATGTTATTTAAATACTTTTTATGCTTCTACAATTTAATCATCAAACATTTGGATAGAATCTGTAGTCCTGCGAACACCTGGTGTGCTATAACACGAATATTCTGTGTCCGTTTGTCCAGTATATGATTCGAGTTCATTCATATCCAATGAATCCATAGATAACTCGAATATATTATCGGGATTGGAATGCAGATTCCGTCGTGAGTAGTAATGGTTAGAACGCCGCAAGATAGGTTTTGGTGGTATATCAAAATTATCCGTGGAATAGTTGGTGTTATGAAGGTATCGGTTGCCGGGAGTATGGGCATGTTGATTCCCTTGGGCAGAATGTCTACCGAAAATAAATATGTCTCCCTCTACATTATCAATATTCCAATAGGCGAGATATAAATCATTCATCAATTGTATAATAATTCTATCACTAAATAGATTGTTGTCCTGTGTATATGTACGTATTATACGAAACAAATCACGGATATGATTTTTTATTACCAATAATACATCGTTGTTCCTAATATTATGGTCAGTATGAGTCGCCTTATATAATACTTCCAGCACACATTGTCGGAATGCAAATTTAATAATATTCTTATCATGTACTATATTTCCCTCATTATCATGTAGGTCAGGTAAAATATCTATATATTCTTCAATCTGTCTTCTATCAGTTTCATTTTCGTGTACATTATATGCCGTAAGCATTGGATTGATAAAAGCAGGTGTTGTTGTTTTAATATGATAATATTTCTTGATTTCACTAATCAGTGTATTTTCATAGATGGTTGTTGTCCATGTGTCATTAATCCAGTCATATATGAATCCATTTTCAACACGAATTTGTACATTATGTAGACAAGGGTACAACACCTTATGTAGGGATTCACCATATACAACAGATGCATGTTCAACATTGTCAATAAAATGATATTCACTATTTGATAAATTACTTAGTGCACATAGCAGTTTTGCATTATGGTCGGTTCCAAACCCAATATTTATTGACAAATAGTCGTTTGAAACACATTGAACGAGTTCATGTGGTGTGATTGCACCATATGTAGGTTCACCATCAGTCATAAATATATGTACACATGAATGTGTTGGATTTTCATGTGCATATTCAGTAATACTCTCGGTTGCAGATTTCAATGCCGCCTCAATATTGGTACCACCGTCCGCATCAATGGTTTGTAATACAGTTAACATGTGTTCCAAAATTTGAGGAGTCACTTTTGTATAAGGGATTAACGTGTGTACGTCACAATTGAATGTATTTATTTGTATATAAATATCGGGTTCTTGGGTGGATAAATATTTTACTATACTTTTTAGTGTTTGAATAACGTGTTGTATTTTTGTAGTATTGTGGGTAGCATAATCGCTCATAGAACCTGTCGCATCGACAGTGAATAATATAAATACTGGGTTGGTCGTAATATTAACTTGATTTAGTTCAATTACCAGTATACCAAAAGTGTCATCGTCTGTTCCAGTTGGATTAACAGGAAGCGACGGGTATGTATTAAATTGATAATAGGCGTTTCGTAATGGCATCATGAAATCAATGTTTTGATTCATTAATTATTCTATACTATAATATCAATTTTATATTTGTTATTATAATTAATTATATATTTTTGAATAAATGTATAATACAGAGAACATTGTATAACAAATATGTAAAAAATTGATATATTTTATTGATATTCTAATTATTCAACCTTATAAATTATTTTAATAAATTACGTATGATGTCACTTTCCATCTATATCCCGCGTATATTAGGTACAGTTAAAAAAAAGACGATATATGACACGTTTAATCATATGGGAATTGGTCGTGTGACCGAATTAGATATGGTTTATAAAATAAACGAGAACCATAATGCCTATTATTTTGCATTCATTAAAATAAGTCCTTATAATACTCCTCAATTCACTTCATTGCAAAACGAACTTAACAAAAAAAAATCGTCGCAACTCGTATATGATGAAGAAGCAGGTCAATACTGGGAAATCAAGAAATATATCCCACGTGACCAACGTAATATAGAGAATATCCTAATGAATAGTCTTTCTGTGTTTACTTCATCTATTCCATCTATTCCATCTATTCCATCTATTAAATGTAATGACCCCTCTACTAAGAATGCCCCACACACAGAAAGCTCTTATTCTGGTTTCTTTGAATTAACTACTTCTATCTGGACGCCAATCACACCGATTATCATCGCCTTAACTGACAATACATATTCATCATCGTTCTCTAAGAAAGATAAGTTGGATTTAGTGGAAGAGTATGAAGAATTAGAAAGAGAAATTTACAACCAAACATTGGCTTTTATTTAGTGTGTATGAAGTTAGGTAAGTAAATATATAAATATATAAATTGTAATATTGTGTTTTTTATTGGTTAATTATATATCTGTATTTTATAACAATATCGGTAATGTCTAATGCTTATATCTTTCAAAATGAAAAATTAAAGAATAGTTTTAAGAATATTATATCGATTAAACGAGAAATTGGTAATACAAAAAATAACGTCACTGTTAAGTTGAACGAGCTTAAACAGTTACATAGTGAGTTAACAAAAGAGAACAATAAACATATTTTTCTTTTTTGTCTCGATTCTTTTTATTACCAATACAAGATATTTGCAATAGAATTTGAACATATTAAAAAAATACGTTCCATTTTAAATAATCGTATGTATTGTGATTATTATAAATTACATAATATTATTATTAAATTTTGCAAAGAACATATACCCGAAGAAACGTTGAATGTTCAAACTTTCCCCGTGTATAAAGACTTGGAACCATTTCAAGAATATCGCATTGAAGATATTTCATTATTACATGAAAGTATTTTAAATCTTATTAATACATTATATACGGAAACACAGGCTAAAGGTGATGCAATAATACATTATAACGATAATCATAAAGTTGGGTTCTCTATCTCTAATTTTTTAAATACATTGACTCATGAAAATCGTATACTACAGGAACAAATCACGCTTTTTATTAATTACATTTCTTTCTTTCATATTTCGCAACAAAAACAATTGAAAAAACTACATATTCGTATTGGAGAATTTTTTAAAGAAGTAGATGATAATATTAATATGAATGTAACATTTTCTATTGATGATATTAGTAATGATGAATCATTTTACCCAATTAATGCAGACATTAATGAAGACATTAATGAAGACGTTAATGATATAACCGATAAGCATACTGATATAACTAATAATAACAATAATAACAATAAAGCGATAATTACCGACGAAGTAACACCTCTACCTATATTTAAATCATTAACAGATACGAATGCTTAAAATATCCAAAGATGTGTAAATACAAAGCTATTTATAGGCAGCACAAAAAATATTTGTCATTTAGAAATATATTTTTTATATTTATAATGTATAAATAATATGGCAACTAATAATAACCAAACAGATAATATACCATCGCCATCACCCATAAATATAGAAGACCAAGAAACTCTTAATGTTAGTGTAAATAATGTAACAGATACTAATAATATCAATACGAAAATAAAAAAGGTTGAATGGTCTCCCGAGAATGAATTAATTATGGTCGAATGGTGTGATGTTGCACAATGTTACAAGTGGCTTAATACACGTTCACACGCTAAATATTCATATTTACATGCGTGGTTTACAATACCTGCTATTATCTTTTCAACAATCAGTGGTACTGCATCTTTCGCACAAGAAAGTTTTCCAGTATCAATCAAAGCGTATGCACCCTCTATCATTGGTACTATTAATATTACCATCGGGATATTGACAACAATTCAACAATATTTAAAAATATCAGAATTGAATGAAGCACATCGGGTTTCTTCTATTGCATGGGATAAATTTGCACGTAATATCCGTATTGAATTATCAAAAAAACCATCTGAACGAAGTGAAGCTGGTGCGTTCATTAAACATTGTCGTAGTGAATTTGATAGACTCATGGAAACAAGTCCAGATATTATTGAAAAAGTAATTAAAGAATTTAAAAAGAAATTTGCTGGTACTGATGGTAGTGACAAACGCAAACGATATGAACAATTGAAGAAACCAGACATTTGTGATACAATTATAAGTGCGAATGAAACCAGACATAAATGGTATTTGGAGATAGATAACGACGTCAGTACAATGAATGACGACCTTACCGATAGTGCTATGCAACAAAAGAATAAATTAATACAAGAACAACAAAAAATTATACAAGACCGAGAACTTGAATTAAGAGAAAAGAATGCATATGAAGAAAAATCAGTACGAACGCAGATAGAAAATATGAAAAATACACAAAAACTACAAGATGACCGAGATACCCATATTAATGAACAAATCCAACATATCGAGTTATATGTTAAAAATTTTGTAGATGTTTATCAACGAAAACCATTACGAGAAGAAATCACTGATAATTTAAAACAAGAGATTAATATTGAAATTCTTGACATATTTTTTGCAAATTATAATACTAACGATAATGTATAGATTATTACATAATATGGTTATAGAACTTTATTATGTAATTATATTTCGATAAATGTTTCAATCGAATATGTACCATAGAAGGATTGTTCATTTGTATTTTGAAATGTGAATACTACGTTTTCATCTAATTCTAATTCCATGTTCTCATTTTCATCATCATTTTCCTCACTTGCTACCTCCATGTTCTCGGTTTCATCATCATTTTCCTCACTTTCCTCACTTGCTACCTCCATGTTCTCGGTTTCATCATCATTTTCCTCACTTTCCTCACTTGCTACCTCCATGTTCTCTGTTTTATCATCATTTTCCTCATTTTCCTCACTTGCTACCTCCATGTTCTCTGTTTTATCATCACTTTCCTCACTTTCCTCACTTGCTACCTCCATGTTCTCTGTTTTATCATCATTTTCCTCATTTTCCTCACTTGCTACCTCCATGTTCTCTGTTTTATCATCATTTTCCTCATTTTCCTCACTTGATACCTCCATGTTCTCTGTTTTATCATCATTTTCCTCATTTGCTACCTCCATGTTCTCTGTTTTATCATCATTTTCCTCATTTTCCTCACTTGATACCTCCATGTTCTCTGTTTTATCATCATTTTCCTCACTTGCTACCTCCATGTTTTTTGTTTTATCATCATTTTCCTCACTTGATACCTCCATGTTCTCTGTTTTATCATCATTTTCCTCACTTGATATATCCATGTTCTCATTTTCATCATTTTGTTCTTCATAAAATAATGCAAAACGTTTAATGTTATTATAATCTCCAGTCAATACCATAGATGAAAATACATAAATATTACCATATTCTGGGTGAGTTATTTGTGGTGGAATCAGTGATATTTTGAGAGTATCATCATTATTGTATACATTTGTATAATTATTGTCTTCATTTTCAGTACATATATAGGCAATAATTGGTGATATTATAGGTTCTCCATTCCTTGTATTAATCTCTGTGATAAATGGATTTTGTTTAAACATTGTAATAGTATCGTTGCTTATAGGAGTATCATTTATTTTACCCTTGTTAATTTCATCAACAATTGCAAATATATAATCCGTATTCTTAAATTTATCATTATACAATTCAATATGTAAACCAGTACAATCAAAAAACACATATAATTCATTATTTGTATTGTCCTCGTCTTCAATAAAACCTCTATATCTGGATTCAATATTCATATCATTATCAGTTTTTTTTATGATATTATCATGAAACGAATTAACACATTGATTTAAAAATTCATTATTAATAGGTAGTTCACTATCATGTTCATCATCACTAACATATTCATTAGATTGACTTACCTCCGGAAAATCATTGTTATATACACTGGAATCTTGTATTTTCTTCATATCTAAATCAAAATTAGGAAAACGATACTGTGAATTGTTTTTGCTAAACATAAATTGTAAAAATGGTGCATCTAAATCAGTATTTACTGAAAACACACATAAATGTATTTTATAATCAACTGATAAATTTCGTGGAAATAATACAAGGTTATTGGTTAACATTAAATCATCTAAATATTTGTATGATTTACTGGCTGTTTGAAGATTTGATATATGGTCAATGTCATATATTGTAGGAGGTTGACTTGGTATAAATGGGTCGGCTTCAGTAAGTGGTTTGTCTGATATATGATTAATTATATCATTCTTTAAAAAGTGGGTTTCAATGAAGTTGCGTTGTTCTTTAAAAGTAAATGACATTATATACAAATAGCTCTAAAAAAGTTGCCACCATTATTCGCATTCATATTTATTTATATGAAATAACATAAAGAGTTGACATTATATAATAATATAATAAGCATATTATAATTTTAGTAGCATAATCAGTGTTAGATATATAAATTACAAAACATGGACGAATATGATATTACCGATGAATATGACGATACATCATTTGTATATCATGAATCTATAATTTCAGATGATACTACAATATTTACAGATGTAAAAGCAAAGGTCAAAAGGAAAGGAAAAATGGTTGATGCTGACCCTGGTCATAAAATTATTGGAAAAAAGAAAAATAAATTAGAGTATTTTGCAACGAGTGATATTCCAGGTAATACCATTCGTAATGCAGTTACTGGTATTTCTGAATATAATATGAAAGTAGGTACGGGAATGATTGAAGACCAATTTTATAAAGTTAAATATGCAGGTAATGACAGTGGTAACTCTCTAGATACATTATATTATGATAGTCCTGAACAATTTGAGCGGCATATGAATTGTAGGTTGAACACGGAAAAAAAGACAAATTGGCAAATTAAGTATAGTCAAGCTATATCACATACAACCGAATGATATAGTTTATGTAAAACTTCTATAAAATAATATCACAATAGTATAACTTTAGTATGAATAACTTTCATATACCTATATTGTCTTATGTATTTATAGGAGTGACATCATTGGTATTAACATATGCAACAATTACAGACACAGAAAATGAAATAATAATCGAACCAACAGAAATAGAACAATCCCCGAATGTATTAGACGGACTCGGTATTCCGTCTGTGAATGAAACCATTGATAAGGTTAAATCATTAAATCCATTTGATGAAGGTGATAGTACAGAAAAAAATATAGCGTCACAACAAGAGATTCCAACAGCAGTACCTATTGCAGAAGTAGATAGAAATACTAAAGAATCAAGTACGTATGGTGGTAAGAAAAAACAAACACGAGAAAAAAAACCCCAAAAATCAAAAAAATTGAAATCAAAATCAAAAACAAAAAAACAGCATAAATAGAAATATGATATACTATAATAATAATATATCATAATGATAATAAAGACAGATGAACACAATTTGGAGAGTACACTGAATTCATTTATACAATCAAATAAGCAATACCAGTATGGATATATATCAATAGGGTCAAAGTATAACCAACTGGATGTGTATTTCAAATCTGGTTCTAATACATTAGCCAACCGTGTTGATACAAATGCGATTATACAAATGGTGCCTATGTTTTTACGTAATAAACCACCGAATATGCATATATTGAACATAATAATTGATATTTTTCCTACACAAATAGATATGGATATGAATGAACGATTTATTACCTCGGTAATTCCAGATAATATGGATTGTATACTTATAAATATGAAATGTACGGCTACAAATTTAAACGAACAATTTATAAATATAATGGAGCGGGTTTTGCATCAAAATATAAATCCATTGAGTTTTATAATATGTAATTATGTAAAACATATGAATGAACCAAATAAGGCTGAATACGAAACAGAAATAATGATACCTACATGTATACAACATGTGTTGAATAACCCGAGATATAATAAGTACTCAACTTGTTATTATGAATGGTATGGGTATAAATTTAATTTATATAATTGTATATACAATGCATCATTTGCACAAACAGATTTATATTTTTATCAAACAACCTCTTATCTAATTAATTATATTAGTTGGATTACGAAACCATTATTCATACCCAGTAGTACAAATCCACATAGTAAACTCGATAATTTATTACAAAATTCTTATGATATATCGTATAGTACAGATGTTGAATTAGAAGGAGAATGTAATCGTATTACGTATCCAATGAAATACACATTACAAATGTAAAATTACATTTATAATTCTTCCAAACATCGTTTAAAAAATTCGGTAAGTGCATTTTTATCGGAACCAGTAATTACATCATCTGGTACATAGTGGGTATTACCTTTGTAATAACATAAAATAGTCGGTATTCCTTGTGTAATTTTTTTACTTTTTAAAAATGCATATACATCAATACTCTGGTCGATATCAATTATAGCACATTGTACTGTATCTGGCATAGAATGAAAATGTCGGTTAACATCTTCATCAATCTTTTTACACGGTCCACACCAATCTGCTCCAAATTTAACAAAAATTAAACCAGGATTATTGTGCAAAGAGGATAAAAACATTTCTCGGTTTTCATAGTGAGTAATAATAGGTAGTCCCATTTCTATAATAATTAGATTAACTTTTATATATATTTTATCAAAGAACATATATATAATTATTATCATTAACCTATAATATGCAACACCTCGGCCATAATTTAGATATTCATATGTATAGTTTACAAGACGTACTTGATTTATTTGATTTAAAATATTCAATTACTTTGGAAGATATGAAACGTGCAAAGAAGAAAGTATTAATGACACACCCAGATAAATCAAAATTAGAACCTAAGTATTTCTTGTTTTACAAGAAGGCATTTGATATTGTTGTTAAGTTTTATGAGAACCAGAATAAACAAAATGCAATAATACCAAGTGAAAAACAGAATTATGAGGTGGGACATCATCATCATAATAAAGAAACCACCCTACAGGTGAGTAAAAATATTCAAGCAATGAATAAAGAAAAGTTCAATGAAAAATTTAATGAGTTATTTGATAAAAATATGGTGAATAAACCGAATATTGAACGAAATCAATGGTTTACCGATGAAACCCCAATTTATGAAACGAATGAAACCGTAAATAGTCAAAATATGGGGCAAATTATCGACAAAATGCGAGATGACCAATCTGGGTTGGTAAAATACCGAGGCGTTGAGAACCTTATGAATAATGATTTTGGAAATTCCATTTATGATGATGAAAACAATGACACATATGTAACCAGTGACCCTTTTAGTAAATTAAAGTTTGATGATTTACGAAAAGTGCACAAAGACCAAACAGTATTCGGTGTAAGTGAAAAAGATATACATAAAGTTCAACAATATACGTCTGTTGACCACATGATGAGAGAACGCGGTAAGCAATCATTAACACCCCTTGAAAAACAAGAAGCTGAACGTATATTAGCTCAACAAAATACACAATACCGAGAACAAATGATGCAAAAGGAATATGCAGATAAATTAAAAACAATGCAATATGAAGAAAAAAATAAAAAAGTTCTTGCTACTTTTATGCGAATAAAAAATGAGAAGTAATTTTGTGTGGTATATTGATAATATTACTTTAGAAATATATGCTGTAATTATATATAATAATTAAATAATAATATGTGGACGTGTGATAATTGTAAAACTCAAAATTATAATAATGTGAATTCTTGTAGAAGTTGCGCTGGTACGAGACACAAAAGAACTAAGGGACCCGCGGCCGGATCGGGTAATCCTTCACCTTGGTCAGGGGGAATATTTGGGACAGAATCACCATCATCACCATCATCACCATCATTACCATCATCACTAATTTCATATAATGCTGCTGCTACTGCAGGACCAGTTGATTATAAAGGTTCACCAATCAGAAACCCAGGACAACAAAAGAGTGTTTGTCCTGATTCTAATGTTAGTGCAATGTCTAAGGATTCTCAGGAGGACTCACAATTTGGTAAATCGAGCCAAAAAAGTGATCCAACAGTCTATGGCAGTCCATTTTTTCGGGATTATCAAGCAGAACAACAAGAAGAACAACAAGAACTTCTTGAATGGGAACAAGTTTTAAATAGTATAAAACCAACAAATAAAGGAACACCTTTTTATAAAAAAGATAAACAAAATTATACATTTGTAAGAAAACAATACGACGGTGCAACAACACATGCACACAAACGGAGTATAATTAAGGACTTGCTACATCCACCCAGTAGTTCTTCAGACGATGACCCAGAACTGGGTGCAAAACAAGCTATAGAAGAAGAAGTAGAAGAAGAAGTAGAAGAAGAAGTAGAAGAAGAAGTAGAAGAAGAAGTAGAAGAAGAAGTAGTAGAATATACACCCTCTGAAGTTATGGTGGTTAACCGTGATTTAAACAATATATATGTTAATTTACAAGCGGCAACTACTAAAGATGCTGCAAAAAATGCGGCAAAAGAACACGTACAACAAACATTTAAAACATTTGAACAAGCATTAATTGATAATAAAGACATCAACGATGAAGATATCCTATCAATAATTGACGATAGTAAAATAAAAACAACTTGTAAATCAGGCAGCAGTGAATGTTCAAATATATCAATGGTAACTGATATGATTTTACAGTTACCAGAATTAAAAAATAAACCTGGTAACAGATTGCTTGAAACTGGAGCAAGAAGTAGTAATGTAGATAATATAATTAACGCTATTTTAAGTACTAATGAAAGGAAACAAGAACACATAGATTCAGGTAAAAAAACAAAATTAAGAGATGATGGTGAAAGAAATATGGCAACAGACAAACAATTTGAGAATGTATGGGGTACTGGATTGAATGCAAAAGATAAATGTTGTTATTTATGTGGAGGTAGATTAGTAAATGAACTACAAGTTGTTCCTGAAATGGAACACAAGTTACCCAGTATTGAATTTTATACAAAAGTTCATAATATTAATGAAAGATATCCAGATTTATTAAAAAAATGGAAAACATATATTAAGTCTAATGTAACTGCCGCGAGAACATTATATATGTATATAAATTGTAATGGTAATGCATGGTATCAAAATCCTGACACGTTTCTAAAAACTCAATTTGATACTTTATTAAACCCATTTATATCCCAAAATAATACAGACGGTATTAATATTTTTATTGCATTATTAAAAGTATATTTAATGGAATTTGCGTATTCTCATCATTTATGTAATGTAATCAAATATAATGATAATTTAAAAACTTCCACAATTATAGATACATATATAAAAAGAATAGAAAATTGTATAAATAAAGTTAAATCAGGTAAAGAACCTGGGGTATCGCTAGTAAAAATGTATAAAGTAAAACAAGAAAGCCAGTATATCAATTTTGGCGATCACAGTAATAAAATAATTGGCGCTCATTTTCTGGTAATAAATAAATTTATTGGTGAATATGCAGACTTATATGATACATCGCCGAAAAACACATTGTTAAAATTAAAAATTATAATGGTTCAATCAATTAAAGCAACAATAAATTCTATGATTGACAAAATAAATGTAACAAAGAGTAAAACAAAAAATAAAAGTGATACTCAAGCTGCTACTACAAAATATCTACCAATGTTGAATGATTTGGATGCATCCAAGGCAGCAACTGAAAAAAAGAGTCAGCTACGTGGACGTCAACTAGCCTTATTTCAAAAACAAAATCCTAATCTGTTAGATTATAATAAAATGGTAGAAACACATAAAGAATTGTTAGATGATTTAGAAACTGAAATAATTGAAAATGAAAAATTTGTAACTTTACAAGGTCGTCTTTTAAAACATAGATCACTTAAAGCAAGTGCATCACGAGGAGGAAAAGGAACTCGTAAAAAGCGAAGAACAAAAAAGCGAGGTGTAAGACGTTGTAACAAAACACAACGTCATAGAAAAACAAAAAAGAAATAGATAACCTATGTTAAATTCATTTTTTTGATTTGTTTTTGTTTAGTTATCCATTCTTTATCTAAA
>Ga0257122_1000228_pt1 | contig 57416 bp, 52 predicted proteins | sample SI106_120metaG_FD_190146 | JGI IMG/M metagenome (GOLD analysis project Ga0257122, IMG submission 190146) | Marine microbial communities from Saanich Inlet, British Columbia, Canada - SI106_120 | ecosystem: Environmental > Aquatic > Marine > Inlet | place: Canada: British Columbia | collected... | reverse complement strand
CATGTTGGTATTGCTTTTTCTATGTAAAGAAAGGTCTTGAAGGTGCTTACATGTATGAACCAGATCATACTCAAATTCGAGGAATGATGAAAACTCTAAGAGCAGAAAGACCGATTCCAGGAAACTCAATGCAAATTACTGGTGGTGAACCAATGTTGAGAGAAGACATTGCTGATGTTATAAAAATTATGAAAGAAGAAGGTGTTGATCATATTCAGATGAACACTAATGGGATTAGACATGCAATGGATCCAGAGGCAGCACGTGAAGTAAGACTTGCTGGATGTAACAACTTGTATCTTTCATTTGACGGTGTAACTGCAAGAACAAATCCAAAAAATCACTGGGAAATCCCATATGCTCTTGATAGTTGCAGAAAAACTGGTACTACAGTAGTGTTTGTTCCAACTGTGATTAAATCAATTAATGATCATGAATTAGGTGGAATTATCAGATATGCACAAAAGAATATGGATGTAGTTCATGCTGTAAACTTTCAACCAGTATCATTAACTGGAAGAATGGGTAAATCTGAACGTGAAAAATATAGAATTACAGTTCCTGATTGTATTCAAAGAATTGAAGAGCAAACAAATGGGGATGTAACTGTTGATGACTGGTTCCCAGTTCCTAGTTGTATGCCACTAACTAATGTAATTGAAGCATTTTCAAGTAAACCAAAATACGAATTATCTATTCATTTTGCTTGTGGTGCAGGAACTTACATCTTTGAGGATGCAGATACAAAGAAGTTTGTTCCATTAACTAAATTCTGTGATATTCAAGGAATGCTTGAATTGTTTGAAGATAAAGCAGAAGAAATTCGTTCTGGTAAAAACAAGTACTTTACAATGTTAGAAGTTGTAAGAAAACTCAAAGGATTTGTTGATTCTAAAAAACAACCAGCAGGATTAGATTTAGCAAAAATGTTTGGTAATATTCTCATGAAGAGATCATTTGATTCAGTTGGTTCATGGCATGTAAAGGGATTATTCTTAGGAATGATGCATTTTCAAGACAAGTACAATGAAGATTTGGAAAGATTACAAAGATGCGATATTCATTATGTGACTCCAGATCTTAGAATAGTTCCATTTTGCGCCTTTAACGTAATTCCTGAATGGTATAGAGATAGAATTCAAAAGAAATTCTCAGTCACTGTTGAAGAATGGGAGCAAAGAGAAGATGTTAAACTAGAAGATTGTCTTTATCGAGGACTAATGAGACGTGGTGCTGGTGATGAATTAGCTGCTGGTTGTGCTAAGAGTCAAATGTTCCATGATGCAGCGCAAGCAACAATGTAATAGGATTTTTAATCCAATACCTTAAAAGTTCATAATTTAATTTTCGGATATGAAAATTCTATACATATCTCCACGATTTGAAGGTGGTATAGGTGGTCATGCAAAAAGAGTTGCAGAAAAATTACGTGAAGAAGGTCATGATGTCAAATTAATGCAAATTCCACATATTCCAATAAAAAAATTAAAAAATTTATCTTTTACAATATTTGGAATTTTAAAATCAATAACAAATCGTGAAAAATTTGATGCAGTTCATGCATGGAATATTCCATCTGCTTTTGTAATGAAATATGTAAATTCCAATAAAAAAATTTTGTCTGTTCATGGAATGTATTCTGAACAAATTGGAACATTACATTCTAAATCTATTGAAAATTTAGCAACTAAAGCTGAAATCAAAGCTTTTAAAATTTCAAATAAATTGACAACTGACTCTAAAACAGTTCAAAAAAATTATAAAGAAAAAATTAATGCAAATTTTATTTATTTACCAGCACCGTTAGATCCAAAAAAATTTGAAAATATTGCTGAAATTGAAAAAAAGAAAAATCAAATTATTTACATTGGTAGAGATAGTTATGAGAAAGGAATTGACATTTTAAAAAATATAGAATCTAAAATTGATGGACAGATTGTTTATTGTACTAACTTACCATGGGAAAAAACTATGGAACTTTTAAAATCTTCAAATTTACTTATTGTTCCTTCTAGAATGGAAAGTATACCTCAAGTAATTAAAGAAGCATTTTATCTAAAAGTACCTGTTATTGCAACTAATGTAGGAGGCGTTTCAGAAATTATTGAAAATAATGTCACTGGAATTTTAATACCATCAGAAAATCCTGAAAAAATGACTAAGACCATAAATGATCTTTTAGACAATAATTTGTTAATGGATGAACTTACAAAAAATGCATTTGAATTCATTAATAAAAATTTTACATGGGACATATTACTTTCTAAGTATATTGAATTGTATGAAAAATGATGTAGTTTTATAATTTAAGATCATTAGTTTTTATTTAGGATTTTAACATTTTATTTATTGAAACAAAAACTCATTAATTTCCTAGTTTGTCCAACATGTAGAAAATCAGTTGATGTAAAAATTAAAAAAAAACAAGGTTCTGAAATTATAGAAGGTTCTATTAAATGCCATGAATGTAAAGACAATTTTAAAATCTCTAAAGGTATTCCTAGGTTTGTTGTTGATAAAACAAAGGATTTTGTAAAAACTGAAGATGCTTTTAGTGAGAAATGGAAGAAACATCATAAAAATCACCAGAAAAAAGATTGGGTTGATTTTCAAAGAAAGTGGTTTCTAGATAGATATGGATGGAAAACAAAAGAAAATTTTGATAAATTTTTAAATTCAAAAACTATGATTCTTGATGCTGGAACTGGAATTGGAAATAGTGCAAAATTTCTTTCTACAAATAAAAATTCTGAAGTAATTGCACTAGATGCAAGTGAGAGTATTGATTTTGCTTATGACAAATATGGAAAACTACCTAATGTACATTTTTTACAAGCTGATCTTCGTCAATTGCCATTTAAAAAAAGTTTTTTTGATTATATTTATTCAGATCAAGTTCTTCATCATACAAAAAATACAGGAACTTCCTTCAAATACCTGACAAAATTCCTAACAAATTCTGGACATATATCAATTTACGTATATAATAAAAAAGCACCTGTTAGAGAATACGTTGATGATTATATTAGAAATAAAACTGTAAAAATGTCTGTAGCTGAATGTACAGAATTTTCAAAGCAAATGGCTTATCTGGGTAAAAGTCTTGCCCAATTAGAAAAGAAGATCAAAATACCTCATGATATACCTCTTTTGGGGGTAAAGGCAGGAGAATATGATGTACAACGTTTTGTGTATTGGCATTTTCTAAAATGCTTTTGGGATGAATCTGATAATTTTGAAAGAAGTGTGGGGGTAAATTTTGATTGGTATTCTCCAAAATTTGCATTTAGACATACTCCTAAAGAAGTAAGAGATTGGTTCAAGGCATCCAAATTAAAAATTATAAACTTTAAAGAAATTGAAAGTGGAATTAGTGCTACTGGAAAATTTATTTAATTTTTATTTTTTAGCACATTAGTTAGTTCTCTAGAAAATTTTTCAGCAATTTTCTCCCAATTGAAATTTTCTTCCACATATTTTCTTCCCTCTTTTCCCATTTCTTTAGTTTTTTTATTATCCGATAAAAATTCTAAAATTCTCTTTTTAATTTCATCAGTATCTCCTCTTTCAACCAAATATCCGGTTTTTCCATTAATCAGAAGTTCTGGAATTCCACCAACATTTGTTGCAATTATTGGTTTTTCCATCAATTGGGCTTCAAGTAATGATAAAGGTGACATATCTAATCCTGAAATTAATGCATAAATATCAATTTCACTCAAAAACTTTCTAACTTTATCTGGGTAATCTAAAGTCCCAAGCCACTTAAAATTTTTATATTTTCCAAGTTGTTCAAGAATTTCTTTACGAAATGGACCGTCACCAGCCCAATAAAATGTTATATCGGGAAGATCATTTAGAACATTTTCTAAAGTGAGCATTTCCTTTACTTTATCTCCGATTACTGCACCTTGCAGTAAACCTACACATGGATGCTTTAATTCCATTCCATCTTCATGAAACCATTTAGATGGATCAATTCCTTGATACATTACAAAAGTATCTTTATTCGTATAATGTTTTTTTGTTATATTTTGTAAATATTTACATATTGGAATAATTGCAATAGAATTTTTAAAACATCTTTCACCAAATTTTTCCCATGATTTTATTACAATACTTTTTGGAAATGTTTTGTAAATTGTTTTTTTTGCAATTTTAATTTCAGTCCAAAAATCACCTCTAAGATGAACGATTAACGGAATTTTTGATTTAATTACTGATAACCCAAAATGACGTTGTCTATCTATGAAAATTACATTAGGTTGAAACTCTTCTATTAACTTTTTAAATTTTTGATCTTTATTGAACCAATGAAAAATTTTTCTACTAGGATACCCATCTGAATAATTAGTATCCAAGACTACTTTAGTTTTAATTCCTATATTTTCTAAAGCATTTGCAAATTCTTTAAGATGAAAAATCTTTGAACTAGATGCACCAATTAATAATTTCATTTTTTATACAATTTCTGTTGTAACCATTCTTGTATAGTTTTTGTTGGATGCCAATCTAATGATTTTGTAATTAAACTAATATCTGCTGAACTAAATTTAATATCCCCATCTAATGCTGGACCAAAAATTGGTTCAATATCCAAATTTGCTGCTTTAATCATTATATTTGCTAGTTCTATAATCGATGTATTTGTATTCGTTCCTACATTAAAAAATTCATGATCAATATTGCTTTCCATAGCCATGATATTTGCTCTGATCACATCTCCTACAAATACAAAATCTCTAGACTGTAAACCATCTCCATTAATTTTTGGTGGTAACTTTTTTAGAATATGTTCTAAAAACAACGTTACTACTCCTGCATATTCTTTGGATTGTCTTTCCCCAAAAATATTGAAATATCTCATACCAATTACTTTTAATCCTTTTTCAGCAAATTTTTCAGCAAGTTTTTCTTTGTCTAGTTTTGTCTGTGCATACGGATTAATTGGATTTTTACTAGCATTTTCTTTTATTGGTAATTCACTAGTATTTCCATATACGCTTGATGAACTAGCATAAACTACTTTTACTCCATATTTTTTTGCTTGAGTAAAAATATTTTTTGTTCCATTTACATTAACATCATGATATTCTTTAGGTTTACTAAATGACTCTGGTACTGATGCTTTTGCAGCTTGATGAAAAATTCCATCTATATCATTACAAATATCTTCTAAGAGTTTTTGATCACGAATATCACCTTTGATGAAATTAATTTCATCTTCAATTCTTTTAAGATTTGATCTTTTCCCTGTAATTAAATTATCTAGTATGGTAACTGAATTTCCTTTCTTGAGTAATTCTTCAGCTAAATGACTTCCTACAAATCCTGCACCACCTGTAATAAGAAAATTTTTCATAATTGATACAAATTATTTGTTTTAAAATAGTTTCCTATAAAAACAGATTAATTTTTAATTATTTTTGTAATTAAAAATCATCATGAAAAAATATTAATAAAATTTTGAAAGTGGATTATCTATTATTCCAAATCTTTTTATGATTTGATTATCGATAATTCTTTTCAAATAGTCATAATTGTCTGTTATGGGTTCAATTGAAGTAGCCCAAGAAATTTGATATCGTAAATAATTTGGTAAATTTGAATTTTCATCAAATGTGATGGAATTTACTCTACTATTGCTAATTTTTAATTTATCAACATCAGAATTTCCAAATGAACTACCGTATAAAGAAGCATCTGATATTGTTAATCCATTTAAATTTGAATTGATAAAATTGGTATCAAAAAATGATGCATCATCAAAATTAGATTTTCTTAAATCAACATTATCAAATATTGATGTAGACATTTTTGAATGTGAAAAATCTGTGTTACGTAAAGATGAGTCTTTAAAATTCATACCAGGAGAACGTACCCAATCAAATTTAGAATTATCCAAATTACTTTCTATAACCTTAAATTTTATGTGCTTAGCTCCAGTGAAATCTGAATTCATAAAATTTGAATTAATTATTGTAACATTTTGGAATTGTGCACCATAAAATTCACTGTTTGTAATATCCACATTTTCGAAAATAATATTTTTAAATATTGTTCCAGAAAAACTTTTTTCATTAATAGATAAATCTCTAAATGTTTTTCCAGAAATAATTAACCCTGTTAAATCATCTTGAGAAAAATCAATTTCAGAATCTTGTTTATTTACAGCAAAACCATAATGTGTGTATTCCACCGAATTCCCGTCTTGTTTAAAAGTGATTTTAGAATTATCAATTAATGGAAATTCATCTAGAATATTGGTTCCATAAAAATTTGTATCATTAAAGGTTGTTCCATTGAATTTTGTATTTTTAATCTTGGCTTCATAAAAATCTGTATTATCTAAGTTTGAATTTTTTAAATCGGTATTAATTAAATTTGCAAACCTCAAGTTAGAATTTTGTAAATTTGCTTCATTAAGATTAGCATTATATAATTTAGCAGAATAGAAATTTAAATTTTGTAAATTTTGTTTTTCTAGATTTGCATTAGACAAATCTGCTCCAATCAAATTTGTATTTTCAAAAATTGCTGTACTTAGATCTGCAAATTGTAATTGTGCATTATGTAAATCAGTATTTATGAACAACGTCTTATCAAATTTCATATATGGCAAATGTGCACCACAAAAATTTGCGTCAGTTAAATCTGCTTTAGTAAAATCAGTATTAATCAAATTTGCTTTGTATAATTCAGAATTTTTTAACTTTGCATTGTAAAAATTTACATTTTCTAGATTAGAATCTCTAAATGTTGCTCCACTCAAATTTGAATTTTCAAATGAACCATTTTCTAGATTTGCTGATTGTAGATTGACACCATACAAAGTAGCATTATTGAAATTAGCATTTTTAAGATCTGATCCATAAAGATATGCACCAGATAGATCAGCACTCTCAAAATTTGCACCAATTAGGTTTTTTTCACTCAAATCATTCCCTTTTAAATCACAATATGCAAAATCTAGATGTCCAGATGGAATTTTTTCAGGAATATTATCTCCATTTTTATCAATTAAAGAACTACATTTGTTGAAATCTTCAGCAAAAACTGTTATTGGAATAAACAAAATAAATAAAATTATTGCAATTCTATACATTGTTTTTTTGCAATATTCACAATATAAAACCATTTTCTATTAATTCATGTTTGATTATTAGAAAACTCAAAATGAAAAAATTACTTGGTTTTGACTATAATTTTATCATCATCATTTTGAATATCATACATCTTTAGATCTCTGCCAGGATTATTCAAACAACCACCATTTGTAATATCAAATTCATAACCATGAGCTACACATGTTAGAGTTGTTTTATCTAGGGTTCCAATATCTAGTGGCCATCGTGCATGAGGACAAATTCCATTAAAAGCAAAATAATCCTTTCCATTGAAAATTAGTAAGATTTTGGGTTTTTTCGACAGTTCAATTATTTTATTTTTTAGAATATCTTCTTTTTTTATGATAATTTCCATTTATGATTGCTGTCTATCATATATTTTGTAAATGTTTTGTATTCTTTTTGGATCTGGGTCATAAAATAAATTCATTAAATGCTCATTCCATTTATCAGGTCTTCTATCAGCAGTCCATCTACATGACAAGAATAAGGTTTCCCATAATAATTCATTATTAACAGCTTTTTGTATTAGATGAGCTGGTAATTTCATAAAATAACCCCAATCATCAGTTGTTCCTTCTTTTGCATATGGGCCATTTTCCTTATCTTTAGAAAAATCTAACACAAAGTCACCGCCATTTTTACCTTCAGCAATAAATTGAACTTTCATATCTATTCGACGTCTTGCAATAGGATTTTCTGATATAATTTTGTTGAAATAATCCACAATATTATAATTTAGATTTTTTGATGCAAATCCTTCATTTTCATATCTACGTTTTATATCGTCCTCTACTTCATCTGATAATTTACGAACTACATCCATCTTCTCATGTGCAAAAACTGGTTGTTCATTTTGAGTAAGTTCGCCGTTAATTGAAATTTCATCTGTAGAAGCCATGATTCTTATTTCTGTATTATCATCTCCTTCTTCATCCCAAGCTTTTTTTGCTTCATCTGGTGCAGCAAACATTCCTGAATTTGGATCATTTGCATCAAGTAATGATTTATCTAAAAATATTGGTGGACCCGCATATGGAATAGCATATTTTGGTTGTACTGCTTTTACATAATTTACAAATCCAGTTAATTTGTGTGCTTTTCTTTTTTTACATATTGAAGTTTTTTCGTTTTTATCATAATTATATACAACAGGATACCAATTTGCTGCTCCAAATTTAAAAAATCCTAAATCTGGTTTTTCATTTCTAACTCTTAACAGTGATTCATAACTCATTCCACAATCAGTTTGACAAAAAATTGTTCCTTCGTTAGTTTTAATAATTATTGCAGAATCTTCCATCATTAATTCTGAATTCCTAATAATTGTAATTTCCAAATTTTTCTCCAATGATTTTTTTTCCCATGATTCTAATACTGTAATATCTTTGAATCCTTCTTGAACTACTGAATTATAAAATCTGTCTGTGGGAAATTTACATATGAAAATGGGTATGTTTCTATCAAATTCTTTTAAAGTTTCACTATGAAAATGATCTGTATGTTCATGAGAAATATAGATATAATCAACATCAGTTGGAACATCTTTTCTAGTTTGAATTCTTCTATTAAGATGATACCACGTATTTACATTACAAGGACCTGTAATCCAAGGATCACATAAAATTCTCTTTCCCCCAGTTTCAATTAAAGTACAAGCCTGTCCTAAAAATTTTACATTCAAAGTGTAACAACAAATAATCGTCTTGGAACTTTATAAACTATAATGACGTTTACCACATTTTAATCTCATCACTAATTCAATTTTTACTTATGAAAAGTTTTTAGAATTTTTAGGAGAAATTATAATCCATCATTATTTTATTAGAATTGAAGTTTATACTATTTAAAATGAGATAAAATCGTGATTTAATGAATATAATATGCTTTTGATATAACTATTGAACTTTTTAAAAGTAATACTTATAGAAAATTATGTTAGCTTTTAAAAAGCCGAGATATAGTTGAAATATGAATAATTTGGAAAATTCAAAAATAGACATGACAAATTTTGATCAAGTCAAAGAATCTTTAGAGTCTAAATCGTTGAAGGTTTGTGTAGTGGGAATTGGAAGAATAGGTCTTCCAACAGCATTATCATTTGCTAATACCGGATTACAAACTATAGGTGTAGATATCAATGAAACGTTAGTTAATTCAGTTAATACTGGGGATTTCCCATTAAAAGATGAACCTGGATATGAAGAGATATACCACAAAGTTAGAAAAAGTGGAAATCTTTTAGCAACTACTGATATTAATGAAGGAGTACAACAATCTGATCTAATTTTGTTATCTTTGCCTACTCCTATGGATGAAAAAAATATACCAAATTACAATGCACTTGAATCTGTAGGAAAACAACTAAGCCAAATTCTTCAACCTAATTCCTTAGTCATTATTGAAAGTACTATTGAACCAGGTTTTATTGAAAACGATATGGTCAATATTCTTGAAAGTACAAGTAGATTACATGTTAAAAAAAATTTTATAATTGGTGTTTGTCCAGAAAATGCTAATCCTGGTCAGATTTTACATGATTTTACAAAATTACCTCGACTAGTAGGAGGTATTGATGAACGTACTAGAAATATAATTACAATGATTTATGATTTTGTATTTTCTGTAGAATTAATCCCAATGCCTGATTGTAAAACTGCAAATGCAGTAAAACTCACTACAAATGTTTTTCGTGATATCAATATTGCATTTATCAGTGAATTATCTTTGATGTTTGAAAAATTAGGAATTGATACAATGACAGTTTTGGATGCTGCAAAAAAGAAATATAATTTTCAAATACATTATCCAGGTGCTGGAGTTGGTGGTCCATGTTTACCTATTAACTCCTATCAATTTCTTAATACTGCAAGACGTATTGGTACAAATTTACATGTAGTTGAAGCTAGTCGAAAAATTAATGAAAAAATGCCACAGCATGTTATAGAATTGACATTAGATGCATTTAAGGAGTATAACAAACCTATTCAAAATTCTGACATCTTGATTCTTGGAATATCTTACAAACCTGATGTTAAAGATATTCAATTAACCCCAGCTAAACACATAATTAAAAAATTACAGAAACTTGGTGTAAATGTTCATATTCATGATCCATATTTTTCTTCAAATCGTGTATTTGATATTATTGTAGAAGAAAATCTTGATAACATTATCTCCAATGTAGATGCGACAATTATTGTAACTGGACATACAGAATTCAAAAAAATTCCAATATCTACTTTTAACAAAATGAAGAATCCGATTTTGATTGATACCAGAGGAATTATAGATCCAGAAAATGCTAAACTAGCCAGATTGGTTTTTAGAGGATTGGGTCGTGGAAAATTATAATTCTATACTTGAATCATCGTCTTTAGTAGATATTTTAACATTAAGATATGATCCTTCATTAAAATCAAATTTACCTAAAAAAAATTGGCAGGATTTCAAACCAATTAACAAAGTACCAAATATTGAATTTATTGAAAAGTCTATTTGTAATGCTCTGGAACAAAAATTGAAAAATTTCAAGGGCCAAAAAATTTGTATAGCATTAAGTGGAGGCGTTGATTCTACACTTGTATTATCATTAATTCGGAAAGTAAAACCTGATATTGATATTGAAGCTATATCAATAAAATTTGCAAATAGTGTTGATGAAACAATAGTTGCATCAGGAATAGCAAATGAATTTGATTCAAATCATCATATAGTGTACCTTGAAAATTATCTTTCTGAATTACCTAAAGCAATTAGTATGATAAAATTACCATTTTGGGATCTACATTGGTATTATGTTGCAAAGAAATCAAAAACTTTATCCAAAATTCTAATTTCAGGCGATGGGGGTGATGAACTTTTGGGCGGTTATACATTTAGGTATAACAAGTTTATTTCATTAACTTCTGAAAATTCTACCCCTCAAGAAAAAGTACAAGCATATTTGGAATGTCATGAAAGAGATAGAGTTCCAGATCAAGATGATATATTTGGTATAAAATCTAAATTTTCATGGGATTCCATTTACAGAATTTTATTACCTTATTTTGATAACAAATTATCAAGACTAGATCAAGTATATTTAGCAGATTATAATGGAAAACTTTTACACAATTTTAATCCAATAAATTCTAGAATAATTAATAATTTTAACATGGAAATGCTTGCTCCCATATTAAATGATGAATTACTTTCAACTGCTACACATATTCCCACACAATACAAATATGATGTAAATACAAATGTTGGAAAATTACCATTTCGTACAATTCTTAAACAAAATGGACATGATTCATTGGTAACAAAACAAAAACAAGGATTTAACGTAAATACAATTAGTCTTTGGAAATCACATGGTAATGCATTGTGTAAGGAATTTCTTTTAGATTCTAGAATTGTAAAAGATGGATGGATTAATAATGATTGGATTCAAAAACATATTAACAAATTAGACTTGGATGTAAAATATATCAATAAATTTTTAGGAATTTTAGCATTTGAAATTTGGTATAGATTATTTATTACCAATGAAATGAGTAGTGAAGAGACACTAGATTAATTTAGTTTTAATAGGTGATCTAAGTTATGATGAAAAAAATTAAAACTGCTTTTCTTTACAAACCATCAAATCCATATATGTCTAAAACTGCATGGGCAACAACATACTATCATTTTTTTATGAATGCATTAAATAGACATCCAGAACTTGACATGGTTTATTTTCCTGTAGAAGGTAAATTTGATACTTCACAATTAGATGAAACATTTGATATTATATTATTATGGGAAAATCATCCTTGGGGAAGCCCAGATGAATTAACTGGAATTCAAAATCTTGACATTCCTGTTATTTGCAGAGTAAATGATGCTCATGATGCAAAACGTAAGGGGAAAATTGACTATCATGAAAAATATAAAATTGATCATTATTTTGGTTATTTTTCTGAGGATTATTTTCATAAATATTATCCAAAAAATTTCAAATACAAAGTAATTATTTATGGTGTTGAACCTAAATTATATGAAAATTTAACTCCATATTCAAAAAGAATTAAAAATAAAATTCTATGTTCTGGAGCCACAGCTAGAAAAAATATTACTTTTAAATTAAGAGATATGTTACGTGGAAACAATAGTGTGTGGAAACATTACAAACTTAGAACAATGTGTACCGATTTGCCTTATGTTGATTATACATCTACATTACAACATGAATATATCAATGACAAGTACCCTTTATTATTAATGAAATATTCTGCATCTATTGCTGCAGATACTGTATGTCCAATAGCAAAATATTGGGAGAATCCTGCTGCAGGTTGTCTTACATTTATGGAAGTCACAGAACAAAATCAAGCACATATTCTGGGATTTGAGGATGGCACAAATGCAGTTTTTATAAATGAAAAAAACTATCAAAAAAAATTTGCAGACTATCTTTCTGATCCAAATAATTCCAAATGGTCAGAAATTGCAGAAAATGGAAAAAATTATACTATGAATAATTTAACAAATGATGCTGCTGCAGATTCTCTTGTAGATCTATTCAAAGAATTTGTTTTTTAATTTAATAAAATCAATTAATAATTTCAATTTAGATTATTTTCCCAATAATTCTCTTAACTTTATCTTTAATTTCATTTAATAAAAATAATATTCCTTGAGTTTTAAGTAAGAAATTAGCTGTTTTTATTAATCGTATAAATTCATTATTTGTTATTTTATAAACAGATGAATTTGGATGCCTGTATTTCATTTTATGAATATAATTTTCTATAAATTTTTTTGATAAATCAAAATCATTTAACATTTCTTCTGAAATTTTTGTAATATTCAATTCGTTTGCAAGTTTCAATAATTTTTTCATATAATCATTTGAAATCTTTTTTTTATGGAAAATGGCGTGATAAAATAAAGTATAAAAATAATCTTCTGGAGATGGTACATAAAATCCCTTTTTGTGTAAAACTACTCTTTTTAGAATATCTTCATACCAACGTTTGTCATAATACTTATCTCCAGGATGTTTCCAATCTATCAAAGCTATCTTCTCACCAATTCTTATGGAACCTGGTAATTTTTCTTTAGGAGGAGTATTTCCGGATGTCATACAAACGTATGGAACAATAATTGAATCATTTGTTAAAATATCAATATCATTGTGTTCATCTGAAGAAAATTTTTCTGGAAGATCTTCAAAATTTCTTAGAATAGAATATTTTATTGTACCATTTAACATTTTTAAAAATTGAGGCATATCATTCCATTCTCCATGACCAAACAAATCTAATTCTAATTTTTTTATTGAACCATCCCAATGAATTGGAAGCTCATTCACAATTTCAAAAGATGTTTTTCCTAACAAAAGTGTCAAGTCATGATTTGTCTCTTTTTCAGATATTGAACCATGAATTGAATATTTTTCCCCAATCCATTTCCTATACTTCTCTTTATTTTTTGACATATTTTCATTTATTTTCAATTTTCCATAAATTCCTACATCATCTATAAAATTTGGGTTTTGATCTTGAATTATAATTAATAAAAATGGACCTGTTCCACTAAGTAAAGCCTTTTTTTTTACATCTGGTAATGAATTTCCATAAAATCTGATTAAATTATTTAAAAAATATTCTTTACTCCACTTTATTTCAAAAATTTCTTTAATAACAAATCTAGTTTTAATATCATCAATAATTAAATCAGATTTGTATCTTGATTTTTCCCATATTATAAACAGGTATAATTGTTCATTCATAACGTTATTTGGAAAATTAAATTTAAAGTTAAATGTTTTTCATTTCTAAATGTCATTTTTAATCAAAATTGTTACACTCAGATATAAACAAATTTTTGAATAATTGAAAATCTTTTTTACACATGAAAATTTAATTGAAAAATGATCCCAATTTTTCAATGCCCCATTTGTAAAATAGAATTAAATGATGATCATTCTTGTAAAAACTGTCTAAAAAACTATTTTGATCAAGGCAATTTTTATAATTTTATTTTAGATTCAAAATCTGATATTACTACAAAATCAGATATGGAAAATTTATTACAAAATATTCAAAGTCATGGTTATTCTACAACGATGACATCATTTTTAAAAAATTCTAATACTAAATTCGAACAAAAATTTTCTATTGTTGAAGGTGATATTGCTTTTCGTTGTATTGGTAAAAATAATCTTAGATGTTTAATACTTAATAGCGAAATAGGAAATATCTGTGAAAATCTTTCAAAAACTTTTGAACAAGTCTTTTCTATGGAATATGATAAAAATAAAATATTAATTCAAAATGCTAGATTCAAAGAAAATGGAATAGAAAATATAGTTTTAGTAAGAGCAAATTATTTAGTTTTACCTTTCTCAAATGAATATTTTGATTTAGTTATTTTTAATGGAATTAATATAAAAGAAAAAGATAATGTTATTCAATGCTTTCAAGAAGTTAAACGTGTTTTAAAACCATCAGGCTGTTTTTGTGTTGGTGCTCTTAACAAGTTCAGACTAGATACATTATCCAATGAACATGATCATTCTACAAAAAATATGTATGTTGATAGTTATTCTGGATATTCTTCAATATTCAAAAACTTGAAATTTCAAGTTAGATCATTTTGGATATTTGGAACATTTCGTAGACCGTATTTTGTTGGTGATATAGATGATGAGTTATCCTTAAAATGGATTTTTTCTAATTTAAAAAATTTTTTCCCAATAAATACAAAATCTAAGATATTTGGATGGTTACTCAAAAAATCAAATACAGCCTTACGGAAATTTTTTATAAAATTTTTTTCTCCTTCATTTTTATTTTATTGTTATAAGAACAGTAATCTTACTAGCGAATTTGAAGAAATGCTTATGGAAAAAACAGGAGTTCAAAGTTTTTTACAACAAATACGTCTAAAAAATCTTCAATTTATTTTGTTTAACACTTATGGTAAACCAATCAAAAAATTTTCCTGTAAACGTACAAATTATAATTTAACTGAAAATATTGTTTCTGTTAATTTATCACCAAAAAATGATTTTTCAGATTCTAAAATGATTGTTCAGGATTGGGTGGAAGGTAGACCTATTGATATTAAAAATATTGATGAAATACGATTAGTTATAGAATGGTTGAAAAATTTTCAAACAAAAACTTCTACTGATCTTTATATTTTTAATAAACAGGATGATGAACTATTAATAATTGAGAATCATCTAAAAACATTACGTGAAGTAGAAAATTTACCTTATAAAAAATGGTTAGATGATTATAAAAAATATGTCAATAAAATGGAAATAAAAAATACCTCTGTACATGGAGATTTTCTTCCTCATAATATTCTTTATAATCCCGACACTTCTTCTGTTCATGTAATCGATTGGGAACGATCCATTGAACATGGAAATCCATTTTATGATGTAATTAAATTTATTTTTCATATGTTAACTCCAAATGCAACAGTAATCGAATTTAGTGAAAATCTAAAAAATCTAAAAAATATTTCATCCTTAGATATAATTAACCAAACATTGTCAAATCATTACAAACATCAATTGGATATTATAATTCTATTAAGATTTTTTCTTTTACATCAAATTGTACTTAATAAAAATATCAGTAAATCATATTTTTCCAAACTATTAGTGGAACTATCTAAATATACTTCAAACTTGATACCTGAATAGAAAAAAATGAGTAAAATAAGAGTTACATATTCTGCATTAATTTCCCTTTCATCAAATTTAATTAGTGTAGTGACAGGGTTGGTTTTTGTAATTATAATTACTAGATCACTTTCACTTGAAGAATTTGGAACCTGGGGTCTAATCAGTGGTCTACTCGCATATGCTGTTATTGTTAATCCTGTAGTGTGTTATTGGTCTACCAGAGAAATTGCAAGAGGTGAAAAATCTGGAAAAACGGCTGTTGTAACTAATAGTGCATTATCATTTTTAGGTGTAACAATTTATGTAATTATTGCATATTTTGTTGCAATACAATCTAATTTTGATGAATCAATAATTCTTTTTGCTGCAATATTAATTCCAGTAATATTTCTAAATGAAATTCTTGTATCTATTATTCGGGGTTGGAAGAGTCATTCTCTTAATTATGGATTTTTGGCTTTTGAGATCTCTAAAATATTCTTTGTATTAATTTTTGTATATTATTGGAATCTAGGATTATTTGGAGCTATTCTTGCAACATTTGCAGCATATATCCCAAGTATTATAATTTTATTAATTTATAATATTCCCAAAATTAAAGATGAATTTAATTTTGAATATGTAAAAAAATGGTTTAAACTATTTTGGGTTCCTACTTATCGAAAATTACCTTCTATTCTTTTGTTAACAGATGTTGTAATTTTTTCTACTATCACAGGTTCCGTAGTGGGTGTGGCATATTTTACTGCTGCACGAACTATAGGTTACCTTGTTGATCATACAAGATCCATTGCACAAGCAATGTATCCAAAATTATTAGAAAGTGGAAAACAAGAATATTTACAAGAAAATCTAATGTTATTTTTCTTTTTATCATTCCCATTAGTTGCTATGTCTATCACATTTTCAGAGGCAGGACTTTTTATACTAAATCCTATTTATGTTATTGCTGCACCAGTAGTCCTTTTCTTATCTTTAAAATCATTTTTTACATCTCTTAATTCTAATTTCTTTCTTGCTTTACAAGGATTAGAAAAAGTAGATATTGATAAAAAATCTACTTTCAAAGATTATGCAAAAAGTAAATTAATGTTACATCCTACTTTTCAATTAATTCGAAGTGGAATATATTTTGGTTCTTTGGTAGTAATTTTTTCTTTTAATGACACTCAAAATTTTGAAATTGATTTAATTTCACTTTGGGCTTTAATTGGATTATTGATAGAACTGCCTCTTACATTGTATATGATTATCCTAGTGAAAAAACAATTCACTCTTGATTTAGAGTGGTCAAGTATAATGAAATATTTTTTAACATGCTTAGGTGTATTTAGTTTAACTTATTTCTTAATGCAAAATTTCCTTATTTTTGATAAAGATGTATTTATCTTCCTTCCAAATTTATTAGTATTTGTAATTTTTTCTGTTTCTTTATACCTCATAATTACTATAATTATAGATAAACGAGTAAAATTATTAACAAAGAAAATTTGGTTTGAATTAAATTCTAAAACTAAATAACAAAAATTATCATATAAATTCAATATAATGTTCAATTTTATATAATAAGTTAAATAATCAAAAATTTGTAAAATATTAAAATGGAATGTATCTCGTGTCAATCAATTCTCACAAAGAAAATTTCTTCTTTAGAAATAGATTGGCAAATTTTTGTATGCGAAAATTGTAATCTAAAACAAACAGATCCTGAAAAAACTATAGATTCTAAAAAAACATACAAAAAATCATTTTGGGATAACACACATTACAAAGATTATACTGGCACTGATTTTTCTGATAAAGATGTTCAAGATTTAGTTAAAAGTTGGAATTCCTGGTTTAGATATTTTAAAAATTTTCTCTCTAATAAAAAATCAGTATTGGATATAGGTTCAGGTTCAGGTATCTCTTTAGTTATGTTTGAAAATAAAGGATATGATGTTACAGGAATAGAACCTGATAGTAGAAATGTAAAATTGATTAATGAAAGACTCAAAAAGGGAAATTGTGTTTCTGGTTATTTTGAAGATGTAAAATTAGAAAAAAAATTTGATATAATTTGGTCAAGTCATAGTTTTGAACACGTTAAAAATCCCAATTCTTTTCTAGAAAAATGTTCACAATTATTGGCAGATGATGGCGTACTGTGTATTGTAGTTCCAGATGGAGATAGCCCAAAGATGTTAAATCAATCAATAAAAAATATTAATCATCTTTTTCATTATTCTAAAAAATCTTTACAAATTTTAGCTAAAAAACATAATTTTGATATGATTTCATGTGATTCTATAGCATTAATGAATCGAAATCTTTTTCGTTTTAATAAAATATTGAGAAAATGTCAATTAACTTCAATTAGTGACAAATTTTATCCCCTCTATCCCTATCTTAATACTACAAAAAATAATGGCGAAGAGATTAGAATTGCTTTAAAAAAAATCTAAATTAATTATGTTGCGTTATTTTGATAAGAATTTTTAAAATTTGATTCCATATTTTTCAAAAAGTGTTTTATTGTGTTCTCTAAAATAATCTTCTAGAAATTTTTTTACATCACTTTCAATTTCTTTATATTTCCCAACATTTTTTTTCTCAAAATTTATTAAATTGTATTCTTTCACATTTAGAAATTTGAAAATTCGATTTACAGTTTTTTGAGGTTCATTTTTTAAATCTTCTAATTTTATTATTAACATTTGATCCCTGTGAAAATATTTTTCCCATTCTTGAATTTGTTTAGCATATTCACCTCTTGGTAAATATTCAAATCTTTTAAAATATTCACTAAATTTCAGTTTATCTCTTTTTACAACTTCTTCGTTTATGTGAAGCTGTTCTAAATCCTTTTTTAATGCAGGCATAATTGCTAATTTTTCATCATCATTATTTTTATTCATATTGTAATGTGAATAAGTTCGATCAATTGGATTTCTTAATGTAATTATTATTTTTACATTTGGTACAAGTTTTTTTATTCTTTCAGGTACTAATGGATGATTAATGTAATCTGTACTAGCTTCTCCTGTGACAATTTGTTTTTTTAAAATTTTTTTATAAAATACTTGTTTAAATTTAGATATAAAATGAGCTTTATACCATATTGAACTTTTTTCATAATTAGTGTCAAAATAATGTGGAGCTTTAGTTATAGCTGGTTCTATTTCTGGATGTTGTGATAAATAACCATATAATGATGTTGTACCACATTTTTGGGCTCCAATCATAATAAAATCAGGAAGAATTCTAAAATGTCCTGAAAACTGTCTTATTTTATTTATTTTTGTAGATCTACTTTCTACAAAAAATCCTGGAAAATTCTTTTCCATATTTTTTTTAATTGAATGTTTTAATGTCATTTTACAAATATTTTTCACATATATCTATGAAATCAGATGCTTTTTTCTCCCAACTGAATTTTTCAATTACAAATTTTCTGCCTAATTGTCCCATTCTCTTAGATTTTTTTTCATCATTTAAAAGATAATTAATCTTTTCAATCCATCCTGCATGATCTTCTAATTCAACAAGAAATCCTGTTTTATTTTCATCCATTGCCTCAGATGTACCTCCTGTTTTTGAAACAAGAACTGGTATTTCCATTAGTTCTGCTTCTTGTGTAGTCATTCCTAAAGTATCAAAACCAGTCACTAAAGCGTAAATATCTATTGAAGATAGAAATTCCCTAATGCCCTTTGGATGTTCAAGTCTACCTAACCACTTAAAATTTTTATATTTATCTAATTCTGCTGTTATTTTTTCTCTGTATGGCCCATCTCCTGCCCAATAGAAAGTAACATCAGGAAGAGATTCAAGTACATTTTTTAATGTAAGCATTTCTTTAGTTTTGCCCCAAATGGTTGCATCTTGGATCATGCCAACACATGGATGTTTGAGGTTCATTTTTGTATCTTGAAACCATAATTCTGGATTAATTCCTTGATGAAAAGTTTCAATTGGTTTTTCTGGATAATGCTTTCGAACAATTTCACTTAGATAATTTGACAAAGGTAGAATGACTCGTGCATTTTCAAAGCATTGTTTTGTTGTTTTCTCTTTAAAGTAAAGTACAGTTTTAGATTTTAATGAAGTATTTATGGTCTGTTTTGACCATTCTAATTCTGACCAATAGTCCCCTCTTAAATGAACAAATAATGGTAATTTCGCATTTTTTGCAGCTATACCGAACTGTGATTGTCTATCTATGAATACTAAATCAGGATTAAATTCTGAAATTAATTCTTTAAATTTTTTCTCTGGATTGATCCAATTTTTGTAATTTTTACTTGGAAATCCGTTTACATATTCATAATCTAAAACTAATTTATAATCTCCACCAAATTTTTTAAAAGATTTTCCAAATTCATTAAGGTGTGAAATTTTATGTTCTGCTCCGCCAATAAGCATCCTCAAATTTGTTTTCTTATTCATATTTTTTTCACTTGTATCCTAGCATCAATGATTGTTAGACCTTCATCATATTCTAAAGTATGTATCGCTTTTACTTTTTTATCCCAATCTGGTTCTAATTTGTTGATTTGTTTTTCTTTAAACATATTTTCATTTAATTCTATAATTTCATTTAGATTAATACCAAACCCATACCCTTTCATTGAATTCTGTGATGGTCTAAGAAGTTTATTGTTGTATTTGAAAATATGTCCTCCGGGTCTTGCATTTCTGACATCTGATGAGATGGGATTTTGAATATGTGGAATCCACTCTGTTGATGTAGGATCATCAGAATAAAATAAAAACAATTCCTCTGATGATGAAGCACCTTCCATCATTGCCATTCCTGAAAATAACCACCATTTTTTGTTATGATAATATACTGTAGAATCAGTAGCTACCACATTTTTCATAAGTGATTTTTTAAATTTCCATACGTGTGGAAATTCTTCGCATTTGTAAAGGTCTATCGTCTTTTTTTGAGAAGACTCGGGGATCATATAGAATTGATTATCAAATTTGAAAACATGTGGATATGATAAATGATGTGATTCTTCGATTATTTTTTTAGGCTCAGAATAACCTTCCTCATTGATAATCATTGTACATATCACCCCCTTGTTTTCTGAATTTGAAAACTCTTCAAAAAAAACATGGTTATTCTTATCCTGTACTATTAGTTGTGGATCTGCCCAAAATTTATCCCGTGGTGGAATTATGGGTTTAAATTTTTCAAATTCTAAATCTAATTCCTTTTTTTGAGAATATAACATACAAAATTGATCCCAGTATTTTGAATCATATTTTTTTATTTTACTATATTTTGATGTGTGATTGTAAAGAGCTTTTATAAATTTATAAAAATTCATTTTTTGTTTATTCTTTGTTTGAGTTAATTTAAAATCATTTTTTTGTTTTAATGAATCATAAAATTTTTCTTCTCCATAATCATGAATATTTTTTAATAATCTAGGAAAAAATGATGCAGTTTTCCAAAACATGTTGTTTTGATTTCTTATAACATAAAGTAAGTCTGTAGATGAATAAGACTCTAAAAATATTTTTGGATATGAAAATTTACTAGAGTTAATTATGAAATTACATTTAGTTGTAGATCTTTGATTATTTACTTCATCAAATCCAGGTGTAAAACCTGCTTCTGGAAAATCTAAACACCAAAATCCCAATTTAAAATCATTTTTGATACTCTTGTCGATATTGATATAATCATAAGATAGTAAAACATCTAAATCAAATTCAATAATTTTTTTGTAATCTTCATATTTGAATTCAAAAAAGCTATTTTTTTTATTTAATTTAATATTTATTTTATTTTTAAATTTAAGATTTAGTTCATTTTTTTTTAATCCATCTGTAATGATTTTACATCTTTTTTGTTCAAATTTCCTAAATGATTTCTCATAAAATCCACCACTGTTAGAATTTTCATTAATTATTAGTAATTCTAATTCGTTTTCTTCATTTTCAGCTATTTTTCTTAGTGATTCTATTTTCCAGCTTTCTAGGTATGGTGATTCTATAATTATTCCAATTTTATACTTATTTTTAGAATTCATGATAAATTATTTTTTCCTTGGCATACTAAATTATTTTTACTAATTTTTAATCAATTCCTGATTATTATCTTTGATATATTCATCAAATAATTCATAATTTATTTCAAAAATTTTCAAATGATACGTAAATTCATCATCTTTAGAATCATAAATTTTTTTTAAAAATCCATATTTGTATTCATTTTCATAAATATTCACAAGAAATTCTGGTCTTTGATTTTTTACATTTTGACTATTGTCTGCTACAATATGTGTCAAACCATTACTTCGTTCATTTAATATCAAATCTTCAACTTTCTCATAATTGTTTAATGAAAATATTTTGTGTTTTTCTTTAATCTCATTTTTTAATTTTGGAAATTTGTCATTTAAATTAATAAAATTGAGATATGCTGATTCTGGATAAAACTCATTTACTCCATTTGTTAACTCTTTAATTTTAAATGATAATTCAAATGCTTGTTTTTCATATTCAGTGTTAATCCATTTGTATTCCATCCAACCAACTGATCCAACAATTATTCCAATTACAATGACGCCAAAAATCATTTTCCAATTGCCATTCTTACTAATTCTTTCTATTGAATAAAGAGAAATTATTGAAAATAGGGGAAACAATATGTAGAGATATCTTGTTTCTGGAATATCTCTTGCATATGCATAAATTGCAGGTAAAATTAATACAATTGAAAATAATAACAGCGTACTTTTTTGAAAATCTAATTTTTTGAAATACTTCCATATTCCATATGGTAAAAATATTATCCAAATAGGAATAGTAATCCATCCCAGAAATATTATGCTATTTGTAATACCATCTTTCAAAAATTCTCCTCTGTCTTGTTTTTCATACGTTCCTGAAAGTGTATTTGACACATAATTTGTTCCTGAGAAAATATGACTTATTATTCCATCTTGTCCAGTTGCTTGTATTCTAGTCTCAACCATTGGTAGAAGAACTAGAATAAAAATAATAATGCATAATACATACTTTAAAATTGATTTTTTGTTTATTCTGAATTTCCAAAAAAATGATATTGTTAGTGGAATAAATATTAGCAATCCTTCATATCTTATCAAAGTTAAAACTGCAGCAAGTCCAAATGATAAATATTGTAATTTTTCATTTTTATAAAAAGAAAAAAGAATTATTATTATTCCTATTAGAAGATATATTGGCTCAGTAATTCCTAATAATGAATTCATAATTATTCTTGGATCTAAAACAAAAAATAGAGATCCAATCAATGCATATTTATTTGAAAAAAATCTTTTACATAAAAAAAATATTGGAAAAACAGTTAATGAAGAAATTACACTTGATAAAATTCTTTGAATATTCATATAATTTAAAATCTCATTTGATGAGTTAACTGTAAAAAATATTGATAAAATTGAAGACCATAAATTGTTGTGTGGTTTGTATTCTGATGGTATTTGACCTAATATACTCATGTCATTTGCGTACCAAAAATATGATGCACCATCTAAAACAATTGGTATATCAAATGGAAGATAGTATAACCTGGTAATCAATCCAACACTAAAAATCACTATCAAAAAAAGTACATTTGATAATGAAAATTTTGTTGATTGCTTTATACTATAACTCATATTTTTTCAATTTTTAACTGTAGATTGAATTTTTTTAATGGTTTTTATCACTAAATCTAATTGCATTTTTGAAATATGTGTAAAAAATGGCAAAGAAATAATTTCTTGATATGTGTTTTCTGAATTATTTAAAGAATCATATTTTTTTGCTTTTTTCTTACAAACTTGAAATTTACTAAGTGGTTTATAATGAACAGAAGTCTGAATTCCATTTTCAAGTAATTTTTCAAATAATTCATCCCTATTCATTCCAAATGAATCTAATATTCTAATGATATACAAGTGATATGAATTTGTAAATCCATTATTTTTTGGGGGTATGACGATTCCTGGTATTTTTTCTAATTTTTTATTGTAATAATTAAACGAATTTTCTCTTTTTTTATTAAATAATTTAACTTTTTTTAATTGATTTTTTCCTAAAACAGATCTAATTTCATCCAATCTAAAATTATATCCTGCTTCTTCAACATCATAATCCCATGGTTTTCCTTTACTGTATCTATTTTGCAAGGTTCTTGTAATTCCATGATTTCTTTTTTTACAAATATCCTCAGCCAGTTTTTTTGAATTTGTAATTACCATTCCGCCCTCAATTGTTGTAATATTTTTGGTGGGGTAAAAACTAAAACAACCTGCTGCTCCAAATGTTCCTACATGTTTCTTATTAATTTTTGAACCAATTCCATGTGCACAATCCTCAATTATTTTTAAATTATTTTTCTTTGCAATTTTAATAATTTCATTCATGTTACATGGCATTCCAGCAAAATGAACTGGAATTATAGCCTTAGTTTTTTTTGTGATATTTTTTTTTATTGATTCTATTGATATGTTCAGTGTATCATTTTCAATATCTGCTAAAACAGGAGTTGCACCAGAATGCAAAACTGAACTTGCAGTAGCTACAAATGTAAGATTTGGTATGATCACCTCATCATTTTTATTAATTCCTGAACAAACAAGTGATAGATGTAGTGCAGATGTTGCATTTGAAACACCTATTGCATATTTTGAACCACAAAATTTTGAAAACTCTTTCTCAAATTGAATTAATTTTGGACCATCTGTGAGAAATGGTGCATCTAATGCTTTATTCACTTGTTTTTTATCTTCATTGGTAATTAATGGTTCAAAAAAAGGAACTTTAATTTTTTTATTGAAACTATTATTTACTTTAGCCATGTTATTAGATTCTAAAATTATCAGATATTAATTCCTGTTCTCAAAACTTCTTCATATACATTTAATGTATTTTTAGCCATTTCTTTAGAATTTCCTATTTTCATAACAAAATCAAAACCTGCATTTCCCAATTTATTACATTTTTCCTTGTCATTTAATAATTCAACTATTGATTTTGCTAAAATTTTTGGATTATCAGGTTCAATCAATGAACAATTTTCTTTATCTTTGAGTGTATAAGGAATTCCGTGAACATTACTACTAATTACTGTTTTTTTGAATGCAAATCCCTCTAAAGGTGTTAATGGTGATAATTCCCATCTTGATGGAAGTACAAGAAATTCACAATTTTTGTATGCACTTATCACATCTTTTCTAGGTGGATTTTTTATTACTTTAATTATATTTTCAAGATTTAATTTTTGAATTAACCCATACATTTCTTTTTCAAAACCAAAATCAACACCCAGTATTAAGAATTTTAAATTTTTAATTTCATTTTCTTCTTTAACAATTTTTATGGCATTAATTAATACATCAATACCTTTCACTTTGTTAAATCTTCCAAGAAAAAGAATAAATTTTTCATTTATGTTATATTTTTCATTAAAATCAATATCTGATGTTAATTCTTCAAGATCAACTCCATTCCTAACAACAGATATTTTTGATTCTGACGCAAATTTTTTAAAAATTTTTACTTCATATTCATTGGCAACAATAATTTTTGATGATTGTTTGATTATGTAATTTAAAAATGGTTTTTGGATAAAATATAATATTCTAAACAAAATTCCTTTCTCTTTTAAATCTGGATGAGTTGTTAATCCACTCTGATCCGATATAATTAAAGGAATTTTCTTTTTTTTTGATATAATTGCTGCAATGTATGATTGATAACTTCTAATTCCAAATGTATGTATGATGTCTATATCATCATCCATCATTTGTTTCTTCATTCCAGGATTTACAAAATACAATGCAAGATGGAACCAAACATGTGAACGTTTGATTTTAAATTTTTCAATTTTTTCTTCTCTTAGAAGATTTTTGTTAAATGTATGTGGATTATTTGCAAAATCCAGATCTGTGGTGTATATTGTCGTATTTTTACCTATTTTTGCTAAATTTTTTGCGATATCTAAAGCTAAAAACATAATTCCTCCAAATTGTGTTGCTGGAAGAGATGCAGGAGAAACTAATGCAATATTCATAATATGATCATTTCCTCCTAGATGTTATCTAAACTATATTTAAAAAATTCATTATAATGGTTATTTTAATACCTTTTTCATGACTTTGGCATACAACATCCCCATTTCATCATTCGTTTGTTGTATCTCGATTAAAAATTTCATCTCTATAATTCTCTTCTTCAATTTTTCAATTAACTCATATTCATTATTAAAAACATGAAATTCCATTGAAATTTTTTCAATTTTTTTAAAATACTCATTTGGTAATTCTTCAAAAATTTTGTATTCTGCACCCTCACAATCAAGTTTTAAAATATCACATTTTGTAATTTTTTGTTCATCAAAAATTTTTTTTAATGAAATAGATTTGATTTTTCTTGATGAACCATTTTTTTTAATTAAAGAATGTGCAGCAAAATCCTGATTGAAATAAATTTCTATTTCTTCTGATGAATCATATACGGCCATGTTGTAACATTTAATATTTTTTATTTTATTCAAAGCAATATTCTCATTAAATAAATTAAAATTCTCTTTAATAGGTTCAAACGCAATGATTTTTTTTGGGTTAGATCTTAAAGCATAAATAGAAAATAACCCTATATGCCCACCAATATCAATAATTATTTCTTCATTCCCATCAAAATTTTTTGAATATTCTTGAATCACCCAAATATTTACAAATGCATGAATGTCTGTTGAATAAGTACGTAATTTAATTTTTAATCCATTTTTTAATTTTAAAATATAATATTCATTTTTATAAATATGAAAATATACTAATGGAATTATATACCAATTTTTAACTATTTTAACTGATTTTAATAAAATTAAAAATCTATTCATAAATATTGAAAATAATCTCATCCTATAATTATTGTTATTTTAAATAATTTAACTACAATTATTAAAAAGAGAAATAATGTTTTTCTAATGAAAATTTTAATTACCGGAGGTCTTGGATTTATTGGAAGTCATTTATCTGAAAAACTCGTTCATGAAGGACATAGAATAGTTATTTTAACCAAAAGTTTTGAAAAGAAAAAAAACCTTCAAAAGTCGGCAAAAATAAAAATTGAAAAAGTTGATGTGACAAATTTTAAAAAATTGGAACAGTCTATTGATAAACATAAACCTCAATTAATTATTCATCTGGCAGGACAAACATCACATTCCAAATCTTTTGAAAATCCTTTATTGGATATAGATTCAAATTCAAAATCTACACTATTCATTTTAGAAAAAATTCGCAAAATGAAAACCCCATGTAGTTTTATTTTAGGTAGTACTTTCATTGTAGTTGGTAAATCAAAAAAACTCCCAGTTAATGAAGAAACTCCATGTAATCCTACCACAATTTATGGTACAAACAGACTATCTAGTGAATTCTTTTGTAAAATTTATCATAATCTTTATGGACTTGATACAAAGATTTTTAGAATTACAAATTCATTTGGACCTAAAGAACAAATTATTCCAAACAAAAATGCTGTTAATTATTTGATATATCAAGCATACAAAGGTGAAAAAATCACAATTTTTAATGAAGGAAATTTTTTCAGGGATCTTATTTACATTTCAGATGTTATTTCTGGAATTCAAACTATAATTGAAAAAGGAAAATCTGGTGAACTGTATTGGATTTCTTCATCCACAAAGACATGGTTTTCTGAATTTGGTAAATTATTAAAAAAATCTACATCTTCAACTGTAAAATTTGTTAAAACTCCAAAATATACAAAAAAGGTTGATGTTGGAAATTTTGTAGTTAGTAATAAAAAATTAAAATCACTAGGATGGAAACAAAATGTTTCCCTTAATGAAGGAATTAAAAAAACATTAGAATACTTTCGTTTAGAAAAATAATTCTCTTCTTAAATCTTTAATATTTTTTCAACCGATGAAAAATTAAAATCTTGTAAGAGCTTCTCAAATTTTTTTAATCCTCCTTTTAGATTATAATAATAATACCAATTATACTCCTTGATTTTTGGCATTTTTTCATCCAAATCTTTTGGATGAATGTAAATCATTGCTCGTTGAGATGATGAATTGATTTTATTAATTCCCTTTTTAATCAAAAAATAAGGAAGAAATCTTAAGTAAAATCCACCCGCAATTGGGATATTTCGAATTAGAGGAATTTTGTATGTTGATAGAGGAATTTCTATCATGCTACTATTTTCTTCTACTACTATTGGATTGTCTAATGATGGTTTGTATTGAAATCGTGGAGCATTTGGAATTCCATAAAGTGGTGTTTTTGTTGGAAAAATACTAGAATCATATTTCAAATATTTTCCAATTATATGCATTGCCCATAATGAATTTTCATCTAATGAAAAAAACGGAGCTCTAAAACCATTAATTTTCTTCTTGGTAATTTTTTCTAAAATTTTAATTGATTTTACTAAATCTTCTTCAACCTTTTCTTTTGTTGACTTTCTTAGATCTAGATGTGAATAACTATGAGTTGCAATCTCATGACCTTTATCATATATTTTTTTTACTAAATCTGGAAATTTCTCTCCTACATACCCTAATGTGAAAAATGTTGCTTTAACCTCATATTTATCAAAAAGATCTAAAATAATTTGCGTATTTTGTTCTATTCTTGGTTTAAATTTTGACCATTCTGAAAATGGAAGATCACAATAATAGTCCTCTAAATCGACTGACATGAAATTTGTAATTGTCATAATATTGAACAAATATTGCTAATTATAACTAAATATGTTTAGCAAATGATAGATATAACTTTGTTAAGAATTAAAAATATTGAAAATTGTATGTATTCCAGCTTTTAACGAAGAAAACACTATCGCAGATATTGTTAAAAGATCTTTAAAATTTAGTGATAAAGTCCTTGTATGTGATGATGGTTCTAAAGATTCTACTTCAAAAAACGCTGAAAATTCTGGTGCTTTAGTGATTAGACATAAAAAAAATTCTGGTAAAGGTGCTGCGTTACAATCTTTATTTGAATACGTAAAAAAATTAGATTTTGATGTAGTTGTAACGATTGATGGAGATGGTCAATTTTTACCTGAAGAAATAGAAAAATTATCTGAACCAGTACTAAAAAAAGAATTTGATATAGTTATTGGAAACAGGTTTTCAAATTCTGATGAAATGCCTAGATATAGAAAAGCAGGTAACAAAATATTTGACAAAGTAACAAAATTGGCATCTGATTTACCTGTAGAAGATTCTCAAAGTGGATTTAGGGCATATTCATCTGAAGCTATTAATAAAATTTCAATTCATTCTTCTGGATTTGGGATTGATTCAGAAATTTTAATTGATGCTGTTCAGAAAAATTTGAAAATTACTGAAAAACCGGTAACTGTTTTGTATGATACTGGATTTAAAACTTCTACAAAAAACCCAATTTCTCATTCTACAGGAGTTATGGCATCTTTATTACAACTAATAGCTATTAACCATCCGTTAAGATTTTTAGGAATTCCTGGATTTATTTTATTTATTATTGGAATAATTTTTTCAATTATTGTAATGACAATGTTTAACGAATCTAGATTCTTCTCAATTCCATCAACACTAGTAGCTATAGGTTCATTGGTAACTGGATTAATGTTGATTTTAATGTCAGTAGTACTTTATAGTATTTCACAAATAGTTAAAAAAATTGGAAATTAATCTTCCATTTTTTTATAATTAATTTAATTTTTCAGAAATTACCATAGCAATAGCATATTTTTTATCATGACTAATGGATCCTATAACTTTGTATTTTTTATTCCAATCTTTTAAAAGTTTGATTTTTAGCTTTGTATTTGAGTGATATGTTTCAATATCCAGAAATGATATTGGTTCATTAATTGCTTTTTTAAGAGATTCTTTTATAGCAAATTTTCCTGCAAAATGCTCTGCAGGTGTTTTATACTTCAAACAATATTTAATTTCAAATGGAAGAAAAATTTTTTTATAAAAACTTGGTTTTTCCAAATAAGATGTTTTTTCAAATTTTTCTACATTTACAATATCTATTCCTGTGCCAAAATTCTCAATCATATGATATCTCCAAAAATAATTTATTCACGTACAATGACTTTAGCTATTCCATCTATTAGACATTTTTTAGATTCATTGTGAATAGTTGTTTTCATAGTGATTACTTTTACACTATTTTTTCTTTCAACAATTTCTCCACTTACAGTTACTAAATCACCAATAAAGCCTGGATTTCTAAAATTTAATGACTGTGAAAAATACAGAGAATTTTTCCCAGGCATGTACATTCCAACTAATTTTGAAAAAAACGAAGCTAAAAGCATCCCATGACAAACCCTCTGCCCAAAATTAGTTTTCTCAGCATATTCATTATTCATATGTAAAGGATTAAAATCCCCACTAATTTTTGCAAAATCACTCATTAATGACTCATCTATTTTTTGGGTAAACGATCTTTTTTGACCTATAGATAATTCTTCAAATGTATTTTCTAATGGGGTATCAATCATCTAGAATAATTCCATGAGTCTTTAGATGTTTTTTGATATCTGAAACATTTTTTGTTTCTGTGACCTCATCTATAGTAAATTCAGTTTTAAATTCCGCTTCTAATTCATCTAATAAGACATACGAATTAAACGAGTCCCAATTAGGTATTGTTTCTGGACTTGATTCATCAGTTATTTCTAATATAGAAATATCCATAACTTTTGCAATAATTTTATAAAGTTTTTCAGACATCATGTTTTTCCAATTTTAATAAAATCAGGTTTTGCAAATGATTCATTTAATGAAATTTCCCAAAAATTTCCGTCTTTTTTAAATCCACAATCAGGTAGAAAATTTTCAATGGGTTTATTTTTTTTGGTTGTAATAAATTCTGCTTTAAGTTTTTTAACATTATTTTTTTTAGCAATTTCAATTATGTAACTTAGAATACTTTTTTCAATCTCACGTCCCATTACTCTACAGCTCAAAAGAAACGTATCTAGTATCCATTCATTAGAATTACTTTTTTGAACAATAAAAGCTCCAGTAATACCATTGTCTCCAAATTTATCTTCAATTTGCACACATTCTACAATCATATTATTATCCTCAGAAAATTTTTGAATCTCTTCTAATTGGTATCTTTTTGTGGTTAAATTAAACTGATTAGTTTTTAGAATCAATTGAGAAATTCTAGGAATAGTAAATTTATCAGCTTTTTTTATAGTAACTTTAAGTTCCATATCTTTAAGAAAATCTTGGAGATTTGAAGATGATTTTTCAAAATTCTTTCTTTCTTTTTGTTGAGAATACATCAATCCTCTTTTTTTATCTTCATCGGTAATTTCTAAGACATTAAACTCAATCATTTCTTCTAAAATCTGAGTATATTTTGAAGGATCTTTAGGTAGATCAACAGTTAGAACTTGTGGTAAACTAGATTTCATAAATTCTCTATTAATAGGATCATCATCAATAAATACAAAATTATCAAGACCAAAATTCATTTCTTCTGAAATTTCTTTAATATTGGAAACTTTATCATTCCAATTTATTTTCACGCTTGTAAAATGTTCTTTTTTAAGTATCATATCTGGATGTTTTTCAATTACTTCAATTGCATCATCAAAATTATTTTTACTATTAATTGCAAGTAGTATTCCTCTATGGAATAATCCTAACAAACATTTTTGAAATTCAACAAAAGCATTTCCAGGTGGTCCAATCCCCAATTTTATACCATCAAAACCATCTTCACCAATAATACCTCCCCATAACGTATTATCAAGATCTAATACAATACATCTTTTAGATAACCCCAAAGTGGCAATTACATACCCCATCAACTCATTTGATAAATATGGAATAAAATCAAGTGCAATTTTTATATCTCCAAAGAAAAATTGTTTTGGATTAAAAATATTATTTTCTCCATATCTAGTAATAAAACCATTCATATCAAACAAGAAAACAGAATCTAAAGTAGAGATAAAATTTTGTAAATTTTCATTCAATTTATTAATCATAACTTGAAGACCAAATTTAGATTTTGTTTCAGATATTCCATAACTTGATTTTGACGGAATAGTAAAATTTGAGATTACAAGTTTTGATTTTGAATTTTTTACAAATATTTCAATCAGATTTTTTAGTTCTTCAAATTTTTGTGAAATGAAATCTTTACGTTGATTTTCATCAAGTAAATGTGAAAAATACCATAAATCTCCTAATATACTTCTAGTATCTAAAATTAGAAATGTTATGTCTGGATTAAATTGATATAATTGACTTTTGGTATTTAAAATTTCTTGATTGTATTGGTTATATCCACCAAGATATGTAGTGCAGTTAATTTTTCTTTCAGAGCATTTGACTTTGAAACACTCTTCTATTCCATTAGTAGTAAAACTACTCAAAAATGAAACACGAATATCTTTTTCAAAACCATTGGATAATGACTTAGATTTTGTTAAATAGTATGATAATTTTTCTTCAAATGACACATAATGATATTTTAATTTTTAGTATTTGTTGTTTATGATTAAAAGGAACTATTTTCAGAAAAGTCTAGATTTAAAATTAAGCATAATTAGTATAAATCCATGGAAGATGAAAATCCCACTACAATAAATGAGAAAGAACTAATGGAGTATTATGGGTATAGTGGAACTTTTGGTAATTTTAAATTAAAATTGAAATTTTTACGAACATGGATATTGCATTCTCTTGCATACTCTTGTCCCCATTCAGCAACCATAGCTAAAATACAACGATCTAGAGGAGTTAAGATTGGTAAAAATTGCCATTTTTCAGCATATGTTCAATTAGATTTGATTTATCCTCAATTGGTGAGTATTGGAGACAATGTAACGTTTGGTTCTAATGTCATGATTTTTGCGCATAATAACCCAGCTGCAAATTTATTTTTAAAAAATGGTGAATTTCCAAGAAAAGTTGCTGGAGTTAACATTAAATCAGGAGCAGTATTATTTCCAGGATCAATAATTACTGCAGGAGTAACAATTGGAGAAAATAGTATTATTTCTGTTGGGAGTGTAGTTACAAAAGATGTACCAGATTACTGTGTTGTAGTGGGTAATCCTGGAAGAGTAATAAAAAAAATAGATCATTAAAGAATACCAAAAAATAATTTTCTCAAATTTTATTTCTAATTTTTCTGCTTAGTTTTGCAATTATCATTTCAAAAAATATTTTTGAAGATTTTTTAAAAACAGTTTTTGGTACAAATACATCATCTGTAAAATCATCAATTACTTCTTTGTCTTTTAATTTCCTAATTGATTCTAGTTGATTATGTCTTTTTTTAATATGGGTCAAATTTTTTAAAATATCCATATCCGCCTTCATCTTTGCAATCAAAAAACCTTTAGACAAATAAAAAAAGAATACTAAAATCTCTATTATAATTAAAGTTGGAAACATTTTCAACAATGTATTTTTTGAATAATGTGTAAGCAAACAATATTTTCTATTCCTTTCTAGCCAGTAGAATTTTTTACTACTCCATTTTAGAATGTAACTTTCAGCATGATAAACAATTGATTTAGGTACAAAAAATGATGAAATTCCTAATTGTTTTGCTCTCCAACCTAAATCTAGATCATCTAAATAAAGAAAAATAAATGGATCCAATAATCCTATTTTATTTAAAACAGATTTTGATGTGAAAAGACATGTTCCTGCTGCAAAACCAACTTTTTCAATTACATTTCTTTTGTTGGAGTCTTTTTCACCTTTATCTCTTGCATATCCAAATCCAAAAAGTTGTATGAAATTTCCAGTGCTTTGAAGCACATCTTTTTCATATAATGATAAAAATTTTGGTTGATACAATCCCTCACCATTTTCTTCATATGCTTGAATCAAAAATTTTAACCAATTTACCTCTACAATGGTATCTGGATTTAATATGACAATGAATTTTCCAGATGCTTGTCTAATTCCTATGTTGTTTCCTTCACAATATCCAAAATTTTTATTATTTTCTATTAATTTAATTTCTTTATTTTTATTTTTACATTCAATGTGACTATTATCTGTTGAATTATTATCAACTAATATTATTTCAAAATTTGAATAATTTGATTTTAAAACTGATTGTACACAATTCATTAATAATTCTCCTGCATTATAATTGAGAATTATTATACTTACTAACGGATTTTCTGAATCAGTTTGAGTCATATCAGTTTACAATTATAATTCTAGTATAAAATGTTCATAATGTAATTTTTGTCCCTTCACCTAATAGAAATATTTTTTTTTCATTATTTTTAGAATTGATGTTAGAATTTTTTGCTATTATACTATCTGTAATTGATATTTTTCCTTCAATCTTACAATTTTCCATAATTATTGAATTTTCAATTTTTGACAAATTTACTGTAGAATTATCCCCGATACTAGAATGTGGACCTATGTGTGCATTATCAATAATACAATTTTCACCAATTATAACAGACTCTGATATTTTTGAATCGCCTTTAATGATACTCCCTTTACCAATAGTTGCATCAATACTAACTGATGGGGTTCCTATTTTTTGACCTCTAAAACCTCCTTTCATTTTATCTAGAATTTCTTTATTTGCATGTAGAACATCATCTGGAGTACCCGTATCTTTCCAATAATCTGTAATCATATGATATATAATTTTATAATTTTTTTCTAACATTTGATCAAGTGCATCCGTAATTTCAAGTTCATTTCTCCATGATGGTTTTAAATTTTTAATTATTTCAAAAATAAGTGGTGTTAGAAAATAAATTCCTGTTACAGCTAAGTTTGATTTTGGTTTTTTTGGTTTTTCTACAATTTTTACAATCTCATTATCATTTAATTCTGCAATTCCAAAACTTGATGGATTAGATACCTCACATAACAATAGCGATGCGGTACTATCCGATTTTTTAAATTCATTCACATATTCTTTAATAGATTTTTGAATAATATTGTCTCCTAAAAATACTACAAATTTTTCATTTCCTATAAATTCTTTACATAAATTAATTGCATGTGAAATTCCTTTAGGATAATCTTGTTGGAAATATGTAAATTTTACACCAAAATTTCCCCCATCACCATAGAATTCTTTTACTTTATCTGAACCAACTCCGCCAATGATAATTGCAATTTCTGTAATTCCAGCATCATTTAGAGATTCTACACAATATTGAGACATTGGTTTGTTTGCTATTGGTAACAGTTGTTTTGGACCAGTATGTGTCAGTGGTCGTAGTCTAGTACCATGACCCCCATGTAAAATTATACCCTTCAATAGTCTTCCATATCCTTGATCATTATATTGTTACTAAACATAAGATAACTTCTTCCACCATGATTTGTTATTTACATACCATAATACAGTTTCTTTGATTCCATTTTCAAAAGTATATTTCGGTTCCCATTTTAATTTATTCTCGATTTTTGTTGCATCTAAACTATATCTAAAATCGTGTCCAGGTCTGTCTTTCACATATTTCATTAAACTCAAAGGTTTGTTCAGAGATTTTAAAATAATTTTAATTATTGTATTGTTATCAATTTCATTTTTACCTGCAATATTGTATATCTCACCTGACTTTCCTTTTTCAATTATTTTTTGTATAGCTCTACAATGATCAATCACATATAACCAATCTCTAATATTTTTTCCATTTCCATAAACTGGTATTGACTTATCGTTCAAAGCATTTATGATTACTTTGGGAATTAATTTTTCTGGAAATTGTCTTGGTCCATAATTATTTGTACATCTAGAAATTTTTATATCGCATCCATAGGTTATGTTATAAGATTTAACAAGTAAATCTGCTGAAGCCTTTGATGATGAATATGGACTAGATGGATTTAAAATAAAGGTTTCATCAGCACTATTTTTTTTTAAACTTCCATAAACTTCATCTGTTGAAATTTGCACTAATTTTTTATCATATTTTCTAATAGCTTCTAATATTGAATAGGTTCCAATAATATTTGAATCCAGAAATGGTTTTGGATTAGAGATACTTCTATCTACATGTGATTCTGCTGCAAAATTTATGACTAAATCATTTTTAGAAACCAATTCATTAATTATTTTTTGATTTTTAATATTTGATTTAACAAATTTGTATCTTTTTGAATTTTTTAATTCTCTTAGATTTTTTGGATTTGAACCTGTTAAACATGCATCTACATTTGTGATTTGAATTTTTGAATAATTTTTTAAGGAAAATAGAATAAAATTACTGCCAATAAAACCTAATCCTCCTGTTACTAAAATTTTCATCAATATTCTATTGACGACTATTTCTTATTATTTATAGATCAGGATCAATTTTTTAATGAAATCATGAAATTTTAATCACAAATTAGAAGTTTAATATTCTTTAAATCATACAAGAAATTCTTGTCAGAATTTCAAATAATTGAGCTAGAAAATCATGTTACAAAGGACATTCATGATGGTCATCAAAATGGAAATTTGACTGTAATATGGCGAGATTGGGATAAAATTCTTAAAAATCCCCCAAAAATGATGTATCTTACTTCTGTAAATCCTGGAGAAATTAAAGGACCTCACCTACATTTGAGACGAACAAGTTATTTTACTTGCGTTGAAGGTAAGGTGATTATCATAGTTCGTGATTCTAATGGTTATCATGAAATTGAATGTAATGCAGAAAAACCTAGATTAATTTGTGTTCCAAAAAATATTGCATCTGCACACATCAACATTTCTAAAAATATGTCTAAAATACTTGTTTTAGCTGATATAGCATGGAAACCAAATGATAATGAAATGGAAAATTTATCTTTTGAAAATTATGAATGGTCAAAATGGAAAAAGCAGTAACAAAAACTAATTCAATATTGCTAATTGATGAATCATTTGATTTTGATGACATAAAAAAATTTCTTAACAACACAACCAAAATTATATCCTTTGATATCTCATCGCATAAATTTTTAGAAAAACAAAATATCAAACATATTTCATCTGATTCATTTTTATCAGAAAATGATTACAAAGAAATTCAAGAAAAATCTTATGAATTAGAACAATGGTATAATTCTGAAGAGTTAAAACAATCTCTACTTTTTGAAAATATTAATTTAGGACAATTAACTTATGTAGATACAGTTTACCATATTACAAAATCATTAAAGATTTTTTTTGAAATATTAAAAATTTATGAAAAATATCCTCAAGAGAATTTTATTACAGTTAAAACATTATCAAAAATATTAGAATGTTTTACAAAATCTTTTAAAAATATTGGTGGGAAAACTAAATCTATACAATATCATGAAAATGTTCACTATGATTATAAAATTGGAAAGTTAAATATTCCTTTAAATATTTCATTTAAAAATTATAAAAAATTTAAAAAATTATCTGAGAAATTTCTTTCATTATTCTTTAATCCAAAAAATATTTCAAATGAAAAAAAATCTGTTCTTTTAGTTGAGTTTGATCCTATTAAATACGCTGATCTTTTACTCAAAAGTAAATCTTCTAGAGTAAATTTTATTCTTTATAACCGTAGGCGCCCCTCAATTTGGAATAAAGATTCTTTTGATATTTTAAAAAAATCTGGCACAAAAATTATTACTCAAAATAATTTTGAAGATGAAAAAATTCTTAATGAATGTAAAGAAAAAACAGAGTATTATGAACAAAAAATATTTAAAATGTTAGATGAACAAATATTTTTAAAAACTTTTCAATTTAGGGAAAAAAATTTATGGCCAATTTTCAAAAATGTGTTGCTTCAAAATATTTTAGATCATATGAACTCTGAAATATTTGAAATTCTAATGGCTCAAAAAGTTTTAAAATCTTATAATATTGACTCAATAATTCTTTATTCTGAAAATTCTTCTTCAGAAAATATTTTAATGAATACGGCAAAAAAACAAAAAATTCCTGTTCTTTTAATGCAACATGGTATTATTTATGACTCAAAAAATACAATTTTAAGACATAATCTTGTTGGAATTTATCCAAATCAATCAGATTATGCAATTGTTTGGGGTGACTTGATGAAAAAACATCTTATTTCACTTGGATATGATCAAATGAAAATTAAATCTCTAGGTTGTCCTATTTATGATAAAATAAACTCACAAGTAATTAAAAATTCTAATACTATTTTGGTAACAACAGCTCCTCCCAGAAAAGATTTTGCAATAGATTTGTCAGTAAATACAATTTTGAGTTATGAAAAAGTCATTAAAGAAATTTGTAATTATTGCAAAAACAATAACTTGAATTTAATTTTTAAACTTCATCCATCATTAGAAGATAATATTCAAGAAATTATTGAAGAAAATTATAAGAATGCAGAAATTATTTCTTCTGGAAGTATAATCCCATTAATAAAAAAATGTTCATTTGTGATTGCTCTTGATTTATCTACCACCATTTTAGAATCTCAATTACTTTCCAAACCTGTCATTTGTATATCTTTTAGAGATAATAATCTAAATTCAGAAATATTTGAAAATTCTTGCTTACGAATCCCTATAGAAAATTTTGAGAATATAGCTACAAAAATTCTTCATGATAATATTTTTCGTAATAACCTGATTGAAAAAGGGACAAATTATTCAAATTCATATCTGAGTCACAAAAATGATTCTTGTTTATCACTGTTAAATTTCCTTGAAAAAATTTAAATCTTATTTTTTTCATTAGTTATTGATTGTAAATATCCTTCATCAATCATATGTTTTTCATTTATTTTGACTAAATTTGGTTCATCAATAAGTAATTTTAGAATATCATTCATCAAAATGGGTGATTTTTTGAGTTTTGCATATATTGTTTTAACAAAATCTAAGTCTTCCACTCTATCCACGGTCCATCTTAAATTAGAAAGATTACTATCATTTTTGATATTGAAAATTTTAAATTTTTCAGGATTATTATAAAAGTATGGAGTAACATGTTCTCTTTCCGAATGTTTTTTAGAATACTTCCATGCATTTTCTAACGCGGTAAATGAAAAAATTTCTACTTCAGTGCCTTGTGGGTATGTTCTTGGTTTACAATTTGTAACGTAATCATATTTATTATTAATAAATATGTCAATTGCTTCATCGATTAATGTTGGATCAATTAATGGATTGTCACAAGTAATCCTCACAATAATTTTAAAACTATGTAATTTAGCACATTGAAAATATCTATCAAGACAATCTTTTTCATTTCCTCTAAAAATATGATTTGATTTCCCCTTTAGATATTCTTCAATCACATCATCTTCTTTATTTTGAGTTGTTGCAATTACAATATTTTTAGCATATTTACTATGCCTTGCTTGATTAATAACATGAAAAATTAGAGGCTCTGAATTAATTAATTCCATCACTTTTTTATGAAATCTAGTTGATCCAACTCTGGCCTGTAAAATAAAACCAATTTTATCCAATAACAAATTCGTAGAAAACAACTATTTAGTTATTATCTAATCAAATATACTCGGTAGTTTAATTACTATATTTTATCTAATTCTTGTACATGAAAAAAGAAATAATTTTAAAAAAAATAACAAAAAATGATCATATTTTTCTTTATGAATTATTAGAATCTAGAGATCCTAAAATAAATATCTCCCATAAATCAATGCCTAGTTTTAAAGAACATGTAAAATTTGTTAAATCAAAACCGTATATCTCGTGGTATGTTATTATTTTTGAAAAATCTAAAATTGGTTCTGTTTATCTCTCAAAACAAAATGAAATAGGAATTTTTGTTTTAAAGGAATTTCGTGGAAATAAATTTGGTCAATTAGCACTTAACAAATTAATTGAAATGAATCCATGTGATCGATATTTAGCTAATGTTGGTCCAAAAAATCTAAAATCCATCGATTTTTTTAAAAACAATAAATTCAAATTAATACAACATACCTATGAATTAACTAGTAGGAAAAAATCACATGAAGAAAAAAATTAAACTTTTTGATCCACACATAACAAATAATGAGCGTAAAACCATATCTTCCGTTTTAAAAAGTGGGTATTGGGCATCAGGTGACGGTTCTCATCTTGTTGCATTATTTGAAAAAAATTTTCAAAATTTTATAGGTGCTAAAGATTGTGTGGCTGTAAATAGTGGAACTGCAGCATTACACTTGGCTCTATCATTAGAAAATATTTCAAAAAAGGAAGTAATTTTACCTTCTTTAAGCTTTGTAAGTACAGCTCATGCAGTATTGTATAATAATGCAAAAATCAAATTTGCTGACATTGATCCAAACACACTAAATATAGATCCTGATTCAGTTAAAAAAAATATTTCCCAAAATACAAAAATCATTTTACCTGTACATTTTGGTGGTTTATCTGCAGATTTAAAGAAATTACAATTACTTGCATACCAATCAAATTCTTCATTAATTGATGATGCAGCTCATGCAGCTGGTACAAAATTTAATGGAAAAAATATTGGTTCTATTGGAGATATTTCATGTTTCAGTTTTCATCCTGTAAAAAATTTAGCAATGCCTACAGGCGGTTTAATTGCACTAAATAAAAAAAATCATAAACAATTAAAAAAATTACTTCTTGCTAGACGTTGGTGTGGAATAACTAATAGAAAAGGTATAGAATATGATGTTAAAGAACTTGGTTGGAATTATTACATGAATGAATTTTCTGCTGCTATAGGAATTGAGCAACTTTCCAAATTAAATAAATTAAATAAAAAGCGATTTTTGGTGGCTGAAAAATATCATAAAAAAATTAACATTGAAAGGAAAATGCCTTTGACTTCTGAATCTTCATACCATTTTTATTGGATTCTTGTAAAAAATAGGAAAAGATTTAGAAAGAAAATGAGTGATGTGGGGATTGAAACTGGTATCCATTACAAACCGATTCATAAAATGACCCTGTACAAAGGCCCTAATCTCCCTATTACTGAAAAAATTAGTATGGAAATAGTCACTTTACCTACACATCCTAATTTGACCCAAAATGATGTTGATTTTGTTATAGACTCAGTAAATAATTTCTTGTAATTCTAGTTTTTGATTCATACCTCTTTGCACTAAATGGTGTCTTTTAATCTAATTCCTTCACCCAATTCTATACTTCTAATCGATCTTTTACCATTAATTTTTATTAAAAATCTTGCATCTGCCCCTCTGGTTTTATTTCCTGAACGTAATATTTCCATATTTTTCCCTTCTTGAAATTTTTCACCTTTTTTAATTTCTTTGATAGCTTGAATACTTCTTACGGCAAATTCTCTTAACTCTTTTTCATCTTTTAATACTTGTTTTTTTCCTTCACCCAATGATTTTTCAGCTTGTCGTATCTGTCTAATCATCATCTTCAGTTCATTGGGATCCAGAGCAAATTTATGATCTGGACCTTTCAATTTTTTATTTATTGTAAAATGTTTTTCAATAACTTTTGCTCCTAAACCAATTGCAATTAATGGACCTACACTTGGTTCCAAACTATGATCTGATAAACCGACTGAAACATTAAACTTCTTTTTAATTTCAGGAATTGTTAAAAGATTTAATGTTTCTAAAGGTGCAGGATAACATGCAGTACATTGAAGGATTGTAATATTTTTTACATTAAATTTTTTCAATTTATTTACAGCAAATTCAATTTCTTCAATATTGCTTGCTCCTGTTGAAATTATTATTGGTTTTTTTGTTTTTGCAAGAAATTCTAACAATCTAACATGATTTAATTCATATGATGCAATTTTATGGATTTTTACAAATTTATCTACATGTTTTGCATCTTCAATTGAAAATGGAGTTGACATAAATTGAATTTTCTTCTTCTTACAGTACTCTGACATCTCTTTAAGCATTTTATATGGCATTTCTAAATTTTCAAAAAGCTTGTCTATTCCAACTTTAATTCCTGATTTACCTAGATAATTTGATGGTCCTGCATTATTGACATATACTGTATTTGCTCTAAATGTCTGAAATTTTACTGCATCTGCCCCTGCTTCTGCAGCTACATCAATCAATTTTTTTGCTCTTTTAAGATCATTCTTGTATGTTCCATCTTTCCAATTGGAACCTGCTTCAGCTATTACAAAAACATGCTTAGATTTTGATGAAAATATATCAGTCATTACATTCTCATTAAATTTTTAATATTTATTTTATAAAAGACCTGATATGTGAATTGTTTCTTTAATTTCATCCACTTTCATTCTATCTGTGTTATTTGATGAATATTCTTCAGAGTTTTGAATTTTAGATATTTTTTGGTATGATTCTATAATTGATTTTTCATCTTTTAGTGGATTTGAAATCATGTATTTGTTACCTATGTCCCAACTATATCTCATTTCTTCTCTATTGATTAATACCTCGTGAAGTTTTTCACCTGGTCTTATTCCTACTATTTCTTCACCTACATCTTCAATCATTTCTGATATTGCTTTTTTTACATCCATTATGTTGTATGCTTTTAATTTTGGAATATAAATTTCAGATGCTTTCCCATTAACAGTACATTCTAAAATAAAATCTAGGGCTTGCTCCATTGTAATACTAAATCTTGTCATTTTTGGATCTGTAATTGTTATTTTATTTCCTAACTTCATTTGTTCAATAAATTTAGGGATAACTGATCCACTACTTCCCACCACGTTTCCATATCTTACTGCTAAGAAAACAGTTCTATGTTTTTGATGATCAGGAAAATTATTTGCTGAAACAAATAGTTTTTCCATTAGTAATTTTGTAGCCCCATATGTATTCAAAGGTGCAACAGCTTTATCTGTACCGATACATATAGCTCTTTCAATATTTTGAATTAATGCTGCATCAATTACATTTTGAGATCCAACTACATTTGTTTTGATGGCCTCAAATGGATTATATTCTATTACTGGAACATGTTTTAATGCTGCGGCATGAAATACAATGTCTATATCTTCAAAAGCAGTCACCAATCTTTCTTTATCTCTGATATCTCCAATCAAAAATCTTAATTTCTTATTATCAAATTTAGACTCCATTTCCACTTGTTTACTTTCATTTCGACTAAAAATTCTAATAGCCTCCACCTCTGTTTTTAACAATTTTTTTGTTAAAGCTTGTCCAAGTGAACCAGTTCCACCCGTTATCAAAATCTTTTTTCCTTTTAACACAAGTAAAATGATGATGTAATAGTTATAGAATCTTTCTTTTTAATTGAATTTATTAATTAACTTGTTAGATGATTTTTGTAAATTTGATTTATTAATATCTAAAATAGTTTTTTGTTGTGAATAAAAAAATTATTTTTTGGGTAGATGGAAGTCTACTCACATATGTTATAGCAAATTCCTTACAACATAAAATGGATGGTGATTTTTATTCCATAATTGAGATAACTGATAGGCCAAAGAAGTTCTTTTTAGAACAAAAATTTGTAAATTTTAAAAAAACATGGTATTACCATGATCATATAGATTTAACATCTAAAAAAGTTGATTTTAAATTTTTAAAATTTATTGAAGAAAAATATAATATCAATCTTTGGTTACTTGCTCAAAACGAAAGATTATTTAATCATTATAACGAATACCATTCTTTTACTACTACAGAAATTTTATGTATTTTACAGGATGAATGTAAATTATTTGATGGAATTTTAAATGAATTAAAACCTGATTTTTTTATTGTTAAAGAAACAGCTCTTCACCAACAACAACTTTTCTTTGATATGTGTCGTTCTATTGGAGTTAAAATTTTAACATTATATCAATCAAAATTTGGTTATCAGAGTTTGATTACAACCGAATCACATAGGTTGGATCATATTGAAAATTTAGATGGAATTGAATCTAAAAATAGAAACTTTAAAGAATTACAAGATTACCTAAAATCTTTTAATTTAAGTAAACAACTTATTGAACATAAAAATAACTTTTTAAGTTCAAAAAAAGAAAAACTAAAGGCTGCATTCCAACTTTTATTTATTTCAAAAAATTTGAATCTTAAAAATCATTTTGCATATAAAGGACGAACAAAATTTCGTGTTTTATACAAAGAAATTATTTATTCATTTAGAAAAACAATTAATCAAAATTTTTTAAATTCACATTCACATTATGAATTACCAAAATTAAAAAATTTTATCTATTTTTCACTTCATCAGGAACCAGAACGTGTTTTATTAATTGACTCACCATTTTACACCAATCAATTAGAAACAATACGTCATATAGCAAAATCATTACCCATTGATCATGCTTTATTTGTAAAAGAACATCCTACTCAGTCTATACGGGGTTGGCACCATCCAGACTTTTATAAATCCATTATAAAAATTCCAAATGTTTTTTTGTTACACCCTTCAATTTCAACGGTTCAAATTTTAAAAAATTGTTCATTAGCAATTACTGTTAATGGAACAACTAGTTTAGAAGCTGCATTTTATGGAAAACCCTCTATTGTTTTCTCTAATTTAGGATATTCTGTATTGCCTTCAGTTCATGTCCTTAATTCTGTTTTATCATTACCTACATTAATTAAAAATGCATTAAAAACAAAAGTAAATCCTGACGATGTTGATAAATACATCAGTTTGATTGAACAACATTCCTTTGAATTCGATCTTTTACGATTTATTACTGATTATCATAATTATTTTTATTATGGTGGTCATTTGATTGATGTTGAAATTACTACAAATAAAATGAAAAAATTTCTTGATAAGGAAAAACCAATTTTTGATATTTTAGCTGATGAATATATTAAAAAAATTATGGGTTATGAAAATAATTGATGTAATTTAATGAAATTATTTTGAAAATTCTACATCAGGTTTTGTAGTAATTGAAAATGTATCGCCTATTCTAAAAAGTTTGGGATTGTGTGTGTCATTTTTACAAGTATTACAAATTGTGTTTTTTGAAATATTTTTTTCTTTTGAAAATTGTGATCTTGCTGAAACATAATATTCATTATTCCATATTTTAAATAATTTATCCTCAAAAATATTTCCAAAATCTGTATTTTGATCGTCAATAATACAACATGGAGATACTCCTCCATCCCAATTGATTGTTAATCCACTCCATGGCCAATGACATGGTTGAATTTCTCTCTCACCTCTATATGATGCATAAACAAATTCTTTATTGTCTGGAAGCCAATTATCTCCTGCAGTATTTGGATTTAATTGAATATTTCCTAATTCCATTTCATCAACTTGTAGTTCTTCAGATATTTTCTTAAATTCGGCAATTTGATGTTCATTATGTTTCATTACTAGCATTCTTGTTTGAATTATGGGGAATGTTAAATTATTTTCTTTTTTAATTTTAATAATTTCTTTTGTATTTTTTAACACTGTCTCTAAATTACCATTTTTTCTATATTTTTCATAAACATCTTGTGTAGTTCCATCAACATCAATAACTATTCTACCTAAACCTGATTTTGCAAGATTTTCAATATATCCTTCTTTATACTTGATTGAAAAATTTGTAGAAAGTCGTGTAAATATTTTTTTATCGGCTGCATATTTTATCATTTCTGGTAATTTTTTTACTAATGTAGCTTCACCCCAATTTTGTAGAGATAGTTCAAGACAACAATCTTCAATTTGATCTATCATTTTTTTAAAATTTTCTAAGTCTAATGTTCCTTTTGTTCTTGTTTTGGCCCCTATCCCAGTTGAACATAAAGGACATTGCAGATTACAAACGTTTGTTGGTTCTATAACAATATTGTATGGTTTTGATTCTAATTTAATTTTATGTTCTTTTTCTTCATTTTTAGCTAATACAAAATTTTCAAATTTTTTATTTGTTCTAAATTTTTCTGGAATATCGTGAATTCGAAATCCCCAATCTTCATCAAAAACTCCCCATTCATCCGCTTCTCTTCTAGATTTTACACTAACTGAATCTGCTACTGAGAAAGTTTGTGAACCGCCTAATGCTGAATGGGCATCAACCATATCTGGAGCCATGTATTTGAGACTTAAATTTTTCAATAATTAAAGTATACTAATAATTTGAAATAAATTATTTTTATTCCTGATAATGTATATTACTATATTAAATACTGATCATGTATTGTGGATGAAAAAATTAAAGAAATAGAATCTTTATTTAAATCAAGTGCGTTTCTTATTTCTAAATCAATGAAACTCTCTCCAAATATACTAAAATCAATTAAAATTATCCAAATTTCTATTAGTCAAGGAAATAAAATTATAATTTTTGGAAATGGTGGTAGTGCAGCAGATGCACAACATATTGCAGCTGAATTAATTGGGAGGTTTAAACATGAAAGAAAATCTTTACCTGCCATTGCATTATCTACTGACTCTTCAATTGTTACATCACTTTCAAATGATTATTCTTTTGATATAATTTTCAAACGACAATGTGAAGGATTAGTAAAATCTGGTGATGTTGTAATTGGAATTTCTACTAGTGGAAATTCAAAAAATGTTGAAAATGGTCTTTTGACAGCTAAAAAAATGGGTGCAAAAACAATTGCTATGTTGGGAAATAAAGGAGGTTCTATTAAAAAAATAGTAGATTTACCTATTATTGTTGATTCATCATCAACATCACAAATTCAAGAAGTACATAGAGTGATATATCATATTATTTGCGAACATGTTGAAAAATATTTTAAAATGAATGATTAAAATGAATGAATCTAAATTAAATAAAAAAAATTGTCTTATAACTGGTGCAACAGGAGGAATTGGTAGAGAAATTTCTATACAATTAGCAGAAAAACATTATAATCTTTTTTTAACAGGACGTGACAAACACAAACTTGAATCTTTAAAAAAATTACTAATTGAAAAAAATCCTGGATTAATTGTTAAATATCTTGAAGGAGATTTAACAAACTTAAACGATCTTAAAAAAATTATTAGTAGTGTTAGATCTATTTTCCAAAATATTGATATCTTGATAAATTCTGCAGGTGTTTTTATGATTAGTTCTATTTCTGAATATGATATTGATGATTATTCAAATAGTTTTAATCTAAATGTACGCGCTCCTTTTGCATTATCTAAAGAATTTGCTTCAGATATGATTGAGAAAAAATGGGGACGTATAATTAATTTAGGTTCTTCGTCGTCATATGTGGGATTTGAAAATGGTTCATTATACTGTTCAACAAAATTTGCACTTTTAGGATTATCACGTAGTTTACACGCAGAATTAAAAAAATACAATATTCGTGTTTGTTGTATTTCACCTGGTTCAACAAAAACTGAAATGGCAAAAATATCTAGTGATCAAAATTTTGACACATTTTTAGACCCTAAAGAAGTTGCAGAATTTATTCTTTTTATTATTTCATTTGATAATGAAATGGTGATTGATGAAACACGTTTAAATCGAATGATAATTGAATAAACCCTTTTTTCTAAATTAATTTACATAACAATAATAAACCATTTTTTTTGTCTTAAATTATGATTGATTTATTTTCTGTTAAAGATAAAATTATACTTGTAACTGGCGCAGGTAAAGGAATCGGTGAATTTTTAGCTCATAATTTAGCTAGTCATTCTGCAATTGTTTCTGGAATTGATATTAAATTTCCTTCATCTATACCGAAAAAATTTGACAACAATTTATTTCATTTTAAATGTGATGTTACAAATAAAAAAACATTTGAAAAAGTCTGCAACAAAATTTTTTTAAAATTTAAAAAAATTGATGTTTTAATTAATTGTGCTGGAATATCTAATGCAGTAGAAAAAAAGAATGAATTTTATCCTGAAGAGAAATGGCTAAAAACTATTGATGTGAATTTAACTTCAGCTTTTAACTGTAGTCAATCTGCAATTTTTTATATGATGAAAAAAAAATCTGGTTCTATAATTAATATCACAAGTATTAATGCAGAATTAGGGTTTCCAAGAAATCCTGCATATGTTGCATCAAAAGGTGGATTGAAAATGTTAAGTAAAGCATTAGCAAAAGATTGGGGTAATTTAGGAATCCGTGTAAATAATTTAGGGCCTGGATACATTAAAACTGATATGACTATGAAACGATTTTTAAATAAAAAATCACGTCAACAAAGAGAATCTAGAACTGTTTTAGGACGATGGGGTGAAAAAGATGATCTTATTGGGCCTTGTATTTTTTTAGCTTCTGATGCATCAAAGTATGTTACAGGACAAGATATTTACGTTGATGGCGGTTGGCTTGTAAATGGATTATCTGATTAATTGATTTTACCTAACAATCATTTTATATAATTAAATTAGTGTTTTGGTATGTCATTAATTGAAATTGATAAAATAGGGAAAAAATCTGATATTAAACAAGACAATTTAAAAATTAATTTTAAAATAGAAAAAAATCATCATACAAAAATCTGGTTAATTGATCCAACTTATACACAACAACAAATTTCATCTGAATCCATGCCTTCAGCTATAGGGGGAATAGCTACATTTACAGAAAAAAATTTAAATCTTAATGAACCTATTCGAATATTCAAATACCCTGAAAATTTTTCTAAAGAATTAGAACATGAAATCCCTGACATTATCGGTTTTAGTAATTACAAATGGAATTCAAAACTTTCTTTATCATTAGCAAAGAGAATGAAAGAAATTAAACCTGAAATTATAACGATCATGGGTGGACCAAATTACCCAGTCACAAAAAATGAACAGGAACTTTTCCTTCGTAATCATCCTGAAATTGATTTTTATATAATTGGAGAAGGTGAAGTTGCATTTGCAAATCTTGTTACATCTTTAATAAATAAAAATCTAAAAAAAAATGATATCTATGATGAACTCCCTTCAGTACATTTTATAATGAAAAATAGTGAATCTAATCTCTCTCAAACTATAGAACGCATTAAGGATTTATCTGAAATCCCTTCACCGTATCTTGAAGGAAAATTAGATGAATTTTTTGATGGTAAATTACAACCAACAATTCAAACTACACGTGGTTGCCCATTTTCATGTACTTTTTGTGTTGAAGGACTAAGTTATTATTCAAAAGTATATAGAAATGGTTCTGAAAAAACTAAATTGGAATTAGAGTATGTTGCTAAAAAAATGTATGATGTACGAAAAAAGGGAGGAAGAAATGATCTCTGGTTAGTTGATTCAAATTTTGGAATGTATAGTCAAGATCTTGATACATGTAAAATTATTGCAAAATGTCAAAAACAGTATAATTGGCCAGACTACATTCAATGTGATACTGGAAAAAACAATAAAACTCGAGTATTGAGTGCTGCTAAATTGGTTAAAGGGGCAATGAGATTATCTGGTTCTGTCCAATCTCTTAATCCTGAAGTATTAACAAATATCAAACGTTCAAATATTTCTACTGATGATTTATTGACATTATCGATGGATGCAGCTGAAATTCAAGCTGATTCAAGAAGCGAAATAATATTGGGGATGCCTGGTGAATCTTTAAAAACTCATTTTGAAACTAATAAAAAAATTATTGATGCTGGATTTAACAAGGTAGATAATTATCAATTAATGATTTTACCTGGAACTGAAGTAAATACTCCTGAAACGATTAAAAAATTTGATTTAAAAATGCATTATAGGATTCTTCCTAGATGTTTTGGTTATTACAATATTTTAGGAAAAACAATTTATGCAGCTGAAATTGAAAAAATTTGCACTTCTTCTAACACACTTTCGTTTGATGATTATATAAAATGTCGAAAACTCCATTTAATAATTCATCTTTTTTATAACGATGGATTTTTTTCAACTCTCTTAAAATTCATTAAATCATTAAATCTTTCTGTTTTTGATTGGTTAGAATCAATTAATGAACAAAAACTTGATGGTAACGCAAAAGAACTGTTTGATTCCTTTTTAACTGAAACAAAAAATGAACTTTACAAAAATGAAAATGAATTATGTGAATTATCTCAAAAACAAGAAGTAATTGATTTATACATTAAAGGTGAAATTGGATATAATTTATTATTTGTTTACAAATCTATGGCGTTATCTACTTATGTAAATGATTTAATGAAATTAGCGAGAGATTCTTTATTAGAATTATTAATTAAACAAAATTTGGATAATTCTGAAAATAAATTATTCCTTAATGATGCATTAAATTATGATTTATGTATGAATTCTAATATTTTTATTGATCTAGATAATATACCATCTACGAAAATTTCATATGATCTTAAAACTTTTAATCTTGATAAAAAAATTAAACCAATATCTAATTACAAATTTGATTCTGAAATCGATGTAAAATTTTTGTTAGATTCTAAACAAAGAGATACAATTACTCGTTCTGTTAATCTATATGGAACATCTAATTTAGGAATAGCTAGGATTTTAACAAAAGTGTTTGTTAAAAAATTATTAAGATACCCAATATATCAAAATGAAAAAATTTTACTACATTGAAATTATTTATCAAGAACATGGAAAAAAATATTTTAAAAAATAAAAATTGTTTAATTACTGGTGCTACTGGTGGTTTAGGTAAAGCTTTATCTATAGAATTTGCAAAAAATGGTTGTAATCTATTTTTGGTTGCACAAAACACTTCTAATCTCAATTTTTTAAAATCTGAGTTACAAAAATTAAATAAACATATTTCTGTTAATACGTTCTCTGTAGATTTATCAAATCTTCTAGAACTATCTGATTTAATTAAAAAAATTAAAAAAATGTTTAATCGTATTGATATTTTAATTAATTGTGCCGGAATTCTTCCAATAAAATTAATTCAAGATTCCACGATAGATGATTTTGATAAATGTTTTAATGTAAATATTCGTGCTCCGATTATTTTAACAAAAGAATTCTCTAAAGAAATGAAAAATCAAAAATGGGGAAGAATTGTTAATATTGCCTCATCTGGAGCATATAACGGACAACCAAAAACCATCATTTACAGAGCAAGTAAACATGCTTTATTGGGATTTTCAAAAGCAATACATAAGGAATTTAGAAATTATAATGTCCGCACTTATTGTATCTCTCCCGGCCCAATCAAAAGTGGAATGGGTAAAAAAATCCCTTCTTTATTAAATTATGATGAAAATTATCAAACATTCATTGATCCAAATGATATTGCAGATTTCATTTCAAATCTTATTTCATATGATAGTGAAATGTTTTCTGAAGAAATTAGATTGGGAAGAATAATTGGTGAAAAGTGATTGTGAAAATTGACGCTTTAATTCTTGCAAGATTGGGAAGTTCACGACTTCCACGTAAACACATGTTAGAAATTGATGATAAACCTATCATTCAACATTTAATTCAAAGAATTTCAAAATGTAAAACGATTAATCAAATTATTGTATGCACCACTGATAATCCTGATGATGATTCTTTAATAAAATTCCTTGAAAAAGAAAAAATCCTTTGGTTTCGCGGTGATGAACATGATATAATAAAAAGACTTCTTGATGCTGCAAAAACTTTTGGAACTGATATTATTGTTGATATTGAAGGAGATAAAATTTACACAGAACCAGAATATGTGGATAAATCTGTAAACAAGATAATTGATTCTAATTGTGATTTTGTTATGGGAAGTCCAAATCCAAATTTTATTGATCATACAGATCATTCTATCTCTGCTGTTTTTCCAGCAGTCATGAAAAAAGATGCATTAGAAAAACTTTATTCAATAAAAAAAGAGAAAAATACTGAAACTGGCTATCGAGAATATTTCACATCAAATTCTATTTTTAAATGTAATTATATTTCTATGCCTGATTTAAAAATTCCAAAAAATCTTAGACTTACACTTGACTATAAAGAAGATTTTAAACTTGCAGAAATAATTTTTAAAAATTTTGGAACCTTTTTTACTTTTAAAGATATTATTAAATTTGTAGAACTTAATCCACATTTATTAGAAATAACTAATCCCTTACTGGAAAAATGGAATAATAACTACAATAAAAAATTCCTTAAATGATTTTTTTGTCAAAAATATTTCTAATTTTAAAAGTTTCTTAATTTTTTCATTGATGGAATTTCTGAATCCCAAACATGTTTAATCCCGTCACCCAAAATTACATCCATTCTTTTTATATCTCTGATTAATCTTTCTAATCCTGCTTTTTCTAATGATGCAGATTGATCAGAACCATACATTGATCTGTCTAATGTGATGTGTCTTTCAATTGAAGTTGCACCTAGCATTACTGCAATTATACAAATTAAATACGATGTAGTTTCGTGTCCACTATATCCAACATCACAATCAAATTTATCACGTAATGTTTCTATACATTTCAAGTTAGCTTCTTCTATTTTCATCGGATATGAACTATTACTATGTTGAAGTTCAAATGGACAATTGCTATCTCTAAATATTATTACTGCCTTTTCAATTTGTTCTATAGTACTCATACCAGTTGAAATGAATGTATATTTTTTTTCACTTGCTATTATTTTTAATAATTCAGTATGAGTAAGCATTGCAGATGCTACTTTATTATATTTGAGATTATATTGTTGTAAAAATATTTGACTGTCTAAATCCCATGCTGAAGCATACCAATCAATTTGTTTTTGTTTACAGTATGAATCAATTTCATCATATTCTTTTTTATTAAATTCTAATCCCCTTTTCTGTTCTCTTGTTGTCTTGCCCCATGGACTTTCTCTTGGTGTGTCTAATGCTTCTTTAGAATACACTTTTTCAATAGTTCTTTTTTGGAATTTTACTGCATCACATCCTGATTTTTTTGCTATATCGATTAACTGTTTGGCAATATTGATGTCTCCATTATGATTAATCCCAATTTCAGCTGAAATGAATATTTTTTTCATTTAACATCTTCCCATTTTTTTGGGTAATAAATCAATCTTGGTTAGAAATATTTGATAATACCAAATCTGCAATTTCTCTAAAAGCGCCTTCACCGCTTTTCTTCTTACATATATAATCACAAATTTTCTTCACTTCTTCTATTCCGTCAGATGGGGTTGCTGCAAAACCAACTTTTTTTAATAATGAAATATCGTTTACATCATCAGCGATATATGCAACTTCTTTGGGAATTGTATTGGTTTCATTACAAATTCTCTCTAAAATCCCTCCTTTATCTAAAACGCCGTCAAACAATTTTTTAATTTTCATTCTTTTTGCCCATTGTTTAACCATCTTCGTTTCTTCTTTTGTTACAATCATTGTTGGTATGTTTTCTTTTTTTAGTAATGTTACCCCCATTCCATCCCTAACATAAAATTTTTTCATAATGTCCCCTTGTGATGTATAGTACATTCCACCATCCGTAAGAACCCCATCTACATCAGTAAGAATCAATTTTATTTTTTTAATCTTATTTTTTATTTTTTGATTCATTGTTACAATAAATACAACATGATAAATATATCTTCATTAATTTACAATTTAGTAAACAAATGATAAAAAACGTTAGACATTTTGGTGTGGTTGTTACTAATATGCAGAAATCACTACAGTTCTATAGAGATCTTTTAGGTTTAGATATTCAAAGAGAATTACATGAATCTGGTAAATTTTTAGATAATATGTTGAATATGAAAAATGTTAATGTTCATACAGTCAAAATGTCTGTTTCTGACGGAACAACTTTAGTTGAATTATTAGAATTTGAATCTCATCCTAAATCCCTACAAAATAACGTTGAAATTTCAAATATTGGAGCATCGCATTTAGCTTTTACCGTTTATGATCTTCATGATACTTATACAAAATTAAAAAATACAGGAATTAAATTTAATGCTCCTCCTCAAAATTCTCCTGATGGATATGCTAAAGTAACTTTTTGTTATGATCCTGATGGAACCCCAATAGAATTAGTTGAAATTTTAGATCCAACTGTAACTAATAAAATAAATTCATACTCAAAAAATGAATAAAATTAAAAATACTACACAATTTATGATTTTTTAATGTAAGGCAATTTAAGATAATTTAATCTATCTAAAAATAATTTAATTTTATTCTTATTACAAAAATTATCAACAGCTTTTGTCATTACAAATCTAGGGCTCATTCTGTTATCTCTTCCATAATCATCAAAATTCATTATTCCTTTATTTACCAATCTTGAAAATCTAAAATTCAAAGCAAATACTGATGTATCATAAACATCATAGTTGACAAAAATATAAGAAAATTTTTCATTACCTAATTGTTGCTTAACTGCATCTTCAAATTTACTATTAATAATCTCATTTTTTTTTCAAATATTTATTTATTTTAGATTGATAATTGGTAACTATAAATAAAAATATTGCATATGTAATTGAACTAATTAAATAACTTATGCCTATTCCTTGAATTGAATATAATTGACTTAAAAATGAAATGAGAATCAGATATAGACTTGTATTAAAAATTATTCCAATTAAAATAACTTTACCTTTTTCATCACCTAAGAATTTTGATGAATATAATAATGAAATTGTATTTGGGATTACTGCCAAACTAAGTATTGGAATGACCTGAATTGAATCGATAAAATTTGGGAAATAAATTGGAATGATTTGTGGAACAATCATTATTCCAATAATTGAAAATATTACTGAAATTATGATGGTAAAAATTTTTATTTTTTTTGAAAAAATTCCTGATGCATCATGTGTTAATGAATATTTGTATATAATATTTGTAAAAACCATTAAAACTAAGTATACTTGAAATGCAATCGAATAATTCCCTAAAATCCCAAATCCAATTAATGGAGCAATAAGTAATTTATCTAAATTCCCTTTAGCATTACCTACTAATATTAACGCGTAATTATTTATTATGAATCCATAATGTGTTCTTAATGGTTTTAGTTCTATCTTTTTTCCTCTGAAATTACTAAGAGTAATTAATACAAATGGTATGTATGAAAAACCAATCCCATAAATTACTCCTTCTATTCCAATTATAAAATAAAATCCAATTGCAAGAGAAACCATCAAGATTTTTTGAAGAACAGTAAATATTGCATATTTCACAAATAATTTCTTTCCCAAGAAATACCCAATTGCCAATTCTCCAAAAATCATTCCTAGTGATAGAGAAATTATATCTAATCTTTGATACAAAATCCATAAAACAACTGATGCACAAATACCCCCAATAATAGAAATTAAAAATAATATTCTTCTTAATCCAATTTTTTTTGCTTCATAAACAATAATTGTATTTCGTGCCCCTAACATAGAAAATGCAAATGCCATACCTGCAAGACTGACGTAAAATTGAATTTCACCATAGTTTTCAGCTGTTAATAGAGATGCTAAATATAACCAAAAAATACTTCCGACACCACTAGCTATTATGTCTGCTATTCCTATAGAACCGACATCTTTAATTATTTTCAATGATCATTTCTTTTTTAGCTTCTTTATTACTGTGATTTCACTGTACACTCAAATTTTATGCTAAAATTTACTTAAAATAATCTAAATTATTATTTTTTTAAAAAACACTTTAAATTATTTTCTGTGTTTAAAATTTTTAACAATTCGATATACATTAAATATCCTGTCCCATCATTTTTAATTTTTATAGTTATGAATCTTAAAATCATAAATCTAAGTAATACTATGAAATTTACTTTAAATCCAAAATGTTTTTTCATAGTTTTTTGAATTATTTTAATAATATGAACAGCTTTACCTGAACCATTTAAATTTGAACGGAATTCTTCTATTGGATTATTTGAATTTATCATAATATTTAATGTGAACCAAATGAAATCATACATGGGATTACCTTTTTCTTGAAAACGCCAATCCCAATCTATTATGTTTACTGAAGATTTTTTTTGATCTACAAGAATGTTTCTAATTTGAAAATCTCCATGCACACCAGTTTTTCTTAATTTTAAATTATTGATATATTCTTCATAATCTTTAAGCCATTTATTATATGGAATGCAAGAAACTCTTTCAATTTTATTTAGTTCATTTTTAATACTATAAATTTCATCATTTGTTTTTTGTTTATTAATTAATTCAGATTTTGTATCGTTTTGAAAACCCATTAACCATTTTAAGGTAAGAATTACATCTTTTTCATCTAATCTGTTACAAGCTTGTCCAGTAAGCCAATCTTCAATAACTATTTTTTCATCTGGATTTTTCATTTTAGGAAAAATTCTTTTTATTGGGAAAATTTTTTCTGTTAAATCATATTTTGTTATTTCACATGATATTATTTTTTCAGGATTCCCTAATTCATTTAATAAAAAATACATTATTTTTGTAAGACGAACATTTTGTATGATGTTTTTAAATCCTGTTCTATTAACAATCATATCTTCTATATTTTCTTGAATATTTTCTTTATAGCAATAAAATACAAATGATGGAAAAAATAACTTCACAAGAAATTTTCTTGCTGTGCTATTAAACCCCCTTAAAAATAAACTAATGATTTCTAATTTTTTATCAATTGAAAATACATTTGAAAAATTTTTAAAAAACCATTTTAAGGAAACATCATTATCAATTTTTCCTGAGTGATGTGGTTTTTTATATGATGGTAATGCCCAATATGATTTAGTTTTTAATCCAAGTGAATTAAAAAGTGAATTATATCCGTAAAAACTTGATGAAAACATTTTTTCATCAGTAATTTCTTTCCCAAAAATTTTTAATCCATATTTGTTATCTGCACAAATACATAAACAACCATTTGAAGTCAAAATTTGTTTTATTTGATTAAAATATTCAATCAAATTAATTCTACTGTTGGGTTTTTCTTTTATTCCATTAATTATTATTAAATCAAAATAATTTGTTTGAAATCCAAATGACTCTATATCCGAACTAATTAATTCAATGTTTGTAATATTTTTTTCTTTAAATCTTAATTTTTGTATGGATATTTTTTCTTTATTTGTTTCTAATGAATACACTTTGTTATAACTTTGTGAAATACTTTCTGGAATGTTTCCTAAATCACTATTAACAACTAAACATCTATCATTTTTTTTATGGATTCCACGAAAAGCAACGTTTCCTTCCATTTTATTGAATCTAAATTCATATCCTGAATTATTTTTAAGAAATTGTTCTAACCCATCTAAATATCCTTCAGAATTAATTTTTGATAAAAGTTCTGAATATTTTGTCATATTATTCATAATTTAGACTTTATAAAATCAATTGATTTTACTGGTGATGGATCTGTATGATTTAACGATGCTTTGTAAATTGTAGCATAATCTAATAAGTAAATTAAATTAATCATTTTTGATAAAATATTTCCATTGATTGAAAGTATTTCTTTAACTTCAATATCGTTCTCTTTAAAATACTCTTTAATTATTTTCCATCTTTCTTTTGTTTTGATATTATCTTCCTTACCTCTGATTAAAATTGGTAAAATATTTGATTTCTTTTCCCAAGAAACAATTCCGTTATGACATGCTTCAATAATGTCTTCAGTAAATGCATGCATCTTAACATTTTCTTGAAGAGAATTTTTAAATCTTATTGCTGCAGATTGCAATCCAAATGGATAATAAATCATTGGATGTGATGTTATCCATTTTGCAATATCCAATGATGGATTATCATCATCTAAATTTGAACTAGAAATCATATTCTTTGTTTTTTCTAATTCAATAATTGACTCTGTTATTGATTCTTGTTTAATTTTTAATGTTTGATGTAGCACTTTTAAAATTGT